>Ga0123356_10000887_pt1 | contig 33120 bp, 29 predicted proteins | sample TergutEmb28metaG_2_FD_92546 | JGI IMG/M metagenome (GOLD analysis project Ga0123356, IMG submission 92546) | Embiratermes neotenicus P3 segment gut microbial communities from Petit-Saut dam, French Guiana - Emb289 P3 | ecosystem: Host-associated > Arthropoda: Insects > Digestive system > Gut ...
ACTACTTTTTCAGATAAACACTTCTTACACGTAACCATAATTGATAACCTTACTTACAAAATTACTACAAACCTCTATATCTCTCTATTGGTGAAAACTCTCAAAACATTCTTTTACAACCGTTAACGACCTATTTTGCTTCTAAAACATTACAAGTTACTTTCTTACAGCTCCTTATTGCCGTCAATGGACGAGCAGGCCTCAAACGTATACCACTTGTTGTATCCGCCAAACCACTTTTAGAATGGATACAAGAACACCCAAACAAAGACCAATCAGAGACGTCACTATGGTGCTCCTTAACCGATAATCGGGTAGGAGAACAATTAAGCTATAGACACTTCCGCTTAACAATCAAACGGTTGGCACAAAAAGCAGGGATAAACAAAGACATTTGCCCCTCCATTTGTCGTCATACTTCACTTATGGCAATGGCTAAAGTTTTCACCAAATGCCAATTAGACCAATTTGCTGGGACCCGCAGTAGTAAAATGACCCGTCAATATGTACGCTCTTCTGTAGAAGATCTAGAAGATGCTATACTAGAATTACATGGACCAAAACCAGCTGCAACAAAAGATGTTGGTATAGTAAAGCTGGTTGAATGTCCAAAGTGTAGTAGTCAGAATCCTTTTGGTAACATACGCTGCGCCACCTGTGGCCTGATAATAAACAAGGAAACAACATTAAAATTTGAGAAAAACCAAAAAACAACAAGAAACGGATCTACAAGAGCAGAAACATAAAACTACAAAAGAGCCTTGAAAAACTTATAATGTTCTCGGCTCTTTTTACAGCCTCCCATTCTTCTCTGGGAAAAAGCTCAGTTGTTCTTTAGTGAGTGTTATTTCTCTATTTTTCTGAAAATCGTTAAGAACAAGATTAGCGTTTTATGAGAAAAGTTGTTTAAACAGCAGTTGCTATTGATATGTATCAACTGCAGTAGTTAAAATTGAACATGGAGAAAATGACCGTTATCGTCTATTATTTATGGGATTGAGACAGTTGATGAGTGTATTAAGTGGAACTATTCAAGGTAAAGTAATCCCGCGTAACTTTGGAAACATTAAGCATTTGACAGGGTCAAGACTGAAGGATTCGGGTGATTCTTTAATGGAGACGTTTTTTCAGCAATTTTTCACGGAAAAGTTACAATTTTCTAAGCGTGATAGGCTTTATGTTACTGAAAAGGTGGATGGCGCGAATGTGGGTGTGTACAAGTTGGGTGGTGTTTTGTATCCGGTTATGCGTAAGGGTTATGATGTACGTATGTCTGAGTGGGTGTTTTTGCGGCGGTTTGCAGATTTTGTAGCCGATAATGTTGCTCGTTTTGATGCGTTGCTTTTAGAGGGGGAGCGGGTTTGTGGGGAGTGGATGATTAAGACTCATTCACTTTTTTACAAGTTGCCGCATGAACCGTTTGTGGTGTTTGATATCATCCAAGGTGTGGATAGGCCTGTTAGGTTAGAGTTTGTTGAGATTATGGCGCGTTGTAAATGTCATGGTTTTACTCATGTGGGTTTAGTGTGGGAGGGTGGCGCTGTTTCTGTTGTGGAGGCGCTTGGGTTGTTGGGTGGGGGTTTTCATGGTTGTCAAGCTGCGCCGGAGGGTGTTGTGTATCGGTACGAGCGTGACGGCGCTTTTTTGATGTCGGCAAAGTTTGTGTCTAATTTGAGTGTTGGCGGCGATTACATGAATGTAGAGGATGCTTACAATGAGTGGACACAGTGGCACTAACCCGTTATTGTTTCATAATCTAACGCTTCTTTTTCGGTTGTTATGCTTTTTTTATAATCCATTTACCTTTCTTTTTTGCTCCCTCACGCTCAATAATGCCGTTCTTTTTTAAGAGTTGTAAATTGTTTTCAATACTGCGATTAGTCAGACCTATTTTTTCGGCAAGCTGCTTGATGGTTATCATAGGATTTTCCTGAATTAGTGTTATCATTTGTTTTTGTTTTTCATTTATTCCGAAGTTTATTCCGAAGTTTATTCCGAAGTTAGCTTCGGTATAATTTTTAGTAATGTTGGTAGAGGCTTTAATGCGTTTGAATTCAATCTCAAAAAAGATTTTTTTATTTCTAAAAATAGGTTTAGAAATGCCGTCTTGTTTGCACTCAGTTTTTATCGTATTTATTCCTCGTCCCCATCGCTCAATTTGGCCGCTATGGTAAAAAACGGTGGCAATATGTGGATTGTGTAAAATCGATCTGTGAGATGTTAAAAGTTCCTTAAAACTGATATCCTCAGGCAATCTGGCCATATTTGAAATAATTGCTTTATCCTCATATACTCGTATACTAATCGGCGTAAAATATGAATAATCATTATGAATAATCGCGTTTAAAACGGCTTCACGCATAGCCTCATAAGGCACAAGAAACTCTTCAATCCGCTGAATTCCCTCATAACGAATCCACCCTTTAAAGTACTTCCCATAGAGCAAATCAAGAACTTTATCAGCCAACTCGATAAGCGAACCACGAACTTCATCTTGATAACGCACCTCAACATCATTATCAAAAAAACCAATCTTAACACAAGCACCTGATACCCATTTCTCAGGATTCGCACCAAAACACATAGTGGCCGCACGTTTTATAAACTCATTTTCCTTCAAGCTAAGATTCTCAAGCAGTGTATCAATTGGAATGTCTACGTCTTCTTTTTTCAGACGCCTGCTTTGTATTGCTTTTTTGCGAAAAGTTTCAAACGCGTCTGTCGATAAATCATTAACTGAAACATTGGGAATTGGTACACCATCCCAGGTTTTACCCTGTTTACGAAGTAAAAATTCTGATAAACCATTTCCAGTTAATTCAATGGTGGTTGAGCCACTGCGTTTATAATATTTCCCCTTATAGGCAATAGCAAAGGGGTGCGACGTAACATCAATGGAGATGTAATCTTTACCACTCTCACTATGGAGTGCAACGTCAGCACTTATCATCATGGCATTAGAAATCTTTTGAGGAACTACAGCAAGCAAACCTTTAGCATCCGCAAGTCCAACAACTTTTCCAGCATCATTTTTGCCAATTTCAAGCACACCACCGTTTGTGTTAGCAAATGCGCAGACAGTTTCTAAGTACTCATCTTTCCAAATCAACTTAAATTCAAGTCTGCTGTGCTCCATAAATCTCCACTTCACAAGATGTCTGATATTTATTCTGATACTGCATTTTATTTATTCCGATATAAACTCCATTATTTGCTTCAGATATCCCCTCATGCTTACGTTTTTATTAGCAGAAGATTAGCAAAAGCTTTTTTGTTAATATTTTCTGATAACCGCGTTGAGTAGGTATGTTTGTACATGCCCAAATTTTGTCGTAATTCAGCTAAAATTGGTTTGTTGGGCAAAAAACAAACAATTTATTCCGTAATTTATTCCGTAATTTTTGTCGAAATAACTCTTGTTATGTACAAGCATACACTCATTTTTTAGTTTTTTGAGAACGTTGTCTTTAGTTGCTCGGTAAAAATTATGCAGGATTATGTTTTATGGATAAATGCCCTTTCGTTATCAATACTTTCTTTTCCTGAAAAATAACAGGATACAGAGAAGAGCGCCAAAAGAAAAAAGAGGATATTATGGCGATATCTCCGTGTAAGTTTGGGTTCAAATCCCAGCGGTCCCACCACACAACAACCACACATAGCAATTCATATTTAGAGAAAACTAAAGTATTGTTAGTTGTAATGAATAAGGCTCTGTTAAATTCAAAATTTTTTTTGAGTAATTATAAAAGGCTATTTATTTATCGACGATCACTAAAGGGTGGTAACTCAATTTTTGAATGAAAACATGTTAACAATAAATAGTGTGAAGTAAAATGATGGGTGAACTTTGGTGTCTATAAAATGTTTTATGAGTATTTTGTAGCTGAAGATAAAGTTGAGGCTGTGCGAGTTATTGCGCAGTATTTGGATATGCTTGCAAATGATACTTTAAGGTATGTGGCTAAAGATAGAGCTACGTTGAAGGGTGAAATTGGACTTTATAAACAGTTTTTGGATGCTGAGAGTTTGCCTGTTAATTCAGAATGTCCTAAAGAAGTAATTAAGCAGTTGTCAAAGTATTTTCAAAGGGCTGTTCAATGGGAAAAAGCGGAAACAATGATAAACATTACACCGCCTGCTAATTTAGTGGGTATTGCTAGTTCTGCGTATGCTAGTTTGTTTAATCCCAATTTTGCACAAGATGAAGTCTCGGGTTACTTGTTAGCTACTGAGTTGGTGGTTACAAAATTTTTATCAGAGCTAGTTGGTTGGGATGTTAAAAAGGCTGGTGGGGTTTTTACGTTTGGTGGGAAAGGCATTAGTCTGTATGCAGGCAAAATTGGACTTGTAAAAGCAATTCCTAATGTTAGACGTTTGGGGGTTGGCAATAGCCAAACAATAATTATTACTAGTGAAAAGGCTCATCCTTGTAATTTTGAAATATGTGATTGGTTAGGTATTGGTAGTGATTTTTGTTTGAGTTTGCCCACTGTTGCAAATGGTCAAATAGATTTAAAAATGTTGCAGGCTACGCTAAGAGAAAAATTGAAAAATGGTGTAAGAATTGGTTGTATTATTATTAACGGTGGAACAACTAATGAAGTTATAATTGATCCTATCAAAAAAATAGTTGAAATTAGAGATAACCTTGTTTCTGAGTTCCAATTAGATTATGTACCCCATGTTCATGTTGACTCTGTAATCGGTTGGATCTGGCTAGTTTATAAGTACTATGATTTTAAAAAAAATAGGTTAGGTATGTCTCAAACAGAGATTGCAAAAATGTCTGCTATGAGAGATAAAATTTCTGAGTTAAAATATGCCGATTCTTTTGGGGTTGATTTTCACAAAACCGGTTTTTGTCCATATATATCAAGTTGCATAATGGTAAATAACAAAGCTGACCTGCACGCCTTAGGCGGAAAATCAGCCTATGACATTGACTCATTAAAACATGGTGAATATGCACCCTTTGAATGGACTTTAGAACTCTCTAGGGGATCTTGCGGCCCAATTTCTGCATACATAGCCTTTAAATTATTTGGATTAGAGTGTTTTCAAGAATTAATATACAACATATTTTCTAATGGAGAATACATTCGCAAATTGTTAACAGCAAAAACTGACTTTGAAGTAATCAATAACGAAACAGAAGGATTTGCCACATTATTTGTAATTCTCCCCCAAACAAAAACCCTACGCTACAACGACTATACAAAATTAGCAAATGAAGCAGAAGTAAAAACTTTGTTAGATTACAATCAACAATTCTTCTTATTTCTATCAAAAAAATATGAAACAGGCGAAATCGGTTTTAAACTAACTTTCTCTAAAAATTATAAACCCCTCGGAGCCAAAGTTAAAACAGGCTGCTTAAAAATCTATCAAGCATCCCCCACAGCAACCAAAGAAAAAATCTATAAAACAATTAACCAGCTAATTGAATTAAAAAAAGAGTTTGACAATAACAATAAAACCTTCAAAGACCAAACAAACAGACCAACAGACTTTGTATACAGAACATAAAAAACAGTACAAAAATAACCCAATAATAACAAGTTGAAAAATATTAAACAAAACCCTAAAAATTCGCCAAGACCATAACATATCGCGATATAGAAATAAACGCGCCCTACATCCAGTATTTGACAAAATCTTTTTTAGACTTTTGCGCAACCTGATATGGGGGTATTTCAAAAACCATACCTGTTTTCTACTATAGTTCTAAAAAACATGATGGAATACTGAAAAGGTATTGAAAAAAAAGAAAAAGTAGTTGTATTGGAAAGCTCTCCGTGTAAGTTTGGGTTCAAATCCCGTAATCCATCATATGTTAAATGTATTTACTTTTCTTTTTTCTCTTTTTTTTGAAATGTAAATATAAAAATGAAATAACGCCCAGTAGAACGCCCGCAAGCACCTATAATCTTTCTCAAACTAAAGCTATCTCTAGCAGTTTGTACATTATTTTCTCTACTGTCTTAAGTATTACTTTCATCAGATAATCAATCATCATTATCATTAGATGCCCTATTACTATTGGCATTGTTGTATATATCACTAGCATCCGGAGCGTTATTACCCAAAATCCTGCCACCATGATTATTGAACGTGCCGTAGAGATTGTACACGCCACCACCAGTTGTAGCTGTGTTGTTGGTGATTTTGCTGCTTCCCATAATGTTAAAAATTCCCGCTCCCTCAAGGGCGCCATTGGTCAACCAAAAATCTCCAGACTCTATGCATACACCACCACCGCCTATAGCTGTGTTGTAGGAAATTTCTCCACCCGACATACTAAAATTGCCTCTATTATATACGCCACCCCCTCTAAAAGCAGTATTGTTAGCAATAATCCCACTAAACATGTTAAAAGTGCCACGTGATATGTGCACGTAGTCGTAAGAAATATAGATTCTACCAGACATTTCGCCAGCTGCCTGACAACCCGAGTTGAATACACCCCCACCACGAGTTGCTACGTTGTTAGTAATCACACCGCCCAACATATTAAAGGAACCAACTACATGTATGTATACACCACCACCATGGCCCACACCACCACTACTTGAAGTTGCTACATTATCTGAAATCAGACCATTTAACAATTCAAAAGTACCCTTATCTATGTATACGCCACCACCATAAAAGTAAGCAGTATTGTTAGTAATCGTGCCATCAAACATCTTAAACTTGCCCGAAGATTGTACAGCTACGCCACCGCCCCTATATGCGATGTTTTTAGCAATTCTTGCCTCATCTAACAATTCAAAAGTCCCTTCATTGTACACACCCCCACCAGCAGAATAATAGCCATAAGCAGAGTTCTTAGTAATCACTGCACACCCAGACATCATAAAATAACCCTTGTTGTACACCCCACCACCTTTATCTATAGCAGTGTTGCCTGAAATTTCGCCACCATACATGATACATGTGCCACCATTATTAACAAGCACTCCACTACCTATCGCACCCTTTACGTGAGTTACAATAATCTTGTCAAGTCCTAACATGCCTTGCCCCTCAACAGTAATGGTGCATGTGTTATTTGCCCCTGTTAGTTTGTAAAACCCAATGATCTTATTGCTTGTTAATGTAATGTTTTTGTTAGTTGGAATCGTTAGGGTTCTTGTTAGTTTGATGTTTTTGTTTAGTGCGATGCTGGTGGGTGTGTTGGGTGGTGTGTTGTTTATGGCTGTTCTCAGTTCGGTTTCAGTTTTAACATGTACCGCATTCTCCAAAGAAGATTTTTCTCCACTATAATAACTGTACAAATAGACTGAAGAAGTTAACACTGCAAAAAATAGAAAAACCAATAACGTAGTTTTACGAGAAATACGCAGCTTGTGTTTAGTTTTTACATTCGCATCCATACAAGTAACTCTTACGGCTGTATTTTGATTTAACCCAGATTAGATGCTGCTTTATAAGCATTATTTCAAAAACTTTGATCACAACAAAGCGCTGCAAAAAGCAGAAATACACTTCAAGGGTGTTGTTGTTGGTTGTGTTTGTGTTTTGTTTGTGGGTTGTGGGTTGGTTTTGGCGTTAGCTTTAATATGGTTATTGTGTTTTTGTTTGTGGTGTATTTAGTGTGAAAATGTTAAGTGTGAATTTGTTGGCTTTTCAGGCCGCTCAGAAGCTTTTGGTTAATCCTGAATTATATGGTGTAGCTGTGTCAAAATCGTCTGCGGGTGCTGTTATTGTTGATGCAGGTGTTAATGTTCCAGGTGGTTTTGAGGCTGGGAAGATTTTAACTGAGTTGTGTCTTGGTGCGGCTGGAAAGGTTGATCTTGGCTTTAAATCGTATGGTGAGATTGATTTTCCTTCTGTTATTGTTACGACTGATTTTCCGGCTGTGGCCTGTTTGGGTTCTCAGTTTGCTGGTTGGCGTATTAAGGAGGGTGATAATATTGCCATTGGGTCAGGTCCTGTTCGTGCTATAGCTCTTAAGCCTAAAGAGGTTTATGACGAAATTGGTTACACAGATCCTTGTGATAGAGCGGTAATTGTTCTTGAGAGTAATCAGTTGCCTACGGATGTGTTAATTGAGAAAGTTGTCAAGGCTTCTGGTGTTGCTCCTGAGAATTTAATTGTGGTGGTTGCTCCAACAGCTAGCATTGCAGGGTTAACTCAGGTTTCAGGTCGTGTGGTTGAAGTTGGTATACATAAATTAAAAACTGTTGGGTTAGATCCTAAATGCATAAAGTATGCTATGGGGTATGCGCCTATTTGTCCTTCTGGTCCTGATTTTGAGGTTGCCATGGCACGCACTAACGATGCCATACTCTATGGTGGTACCGTTTTTTGTGCAGTTGAATACGATGATGAAGTAAAATTGCAGGAAATTGTTAATCAAACACCTTCAATGATGTCTAAAGATTACGGCAAACCTTTTCTGCAAATTTTCCGTGAAGCTGACAAAGATTTCTACAAAATAGACCCCAACCTGTTTGCTCCCGCCGTCATAATAGTCAACAACATAAAAACCGGTCGAACCTTCAAAGCAGGAAAAATTAACCCCCAAGTTTTAGCCCAAGCTTTGGGCTTCTAACTTTAATTTTTAGTTAACACCATTTTTTTTATTTTGGAACGGTTAGGTACAGTACTTTTTGTACGCGTTGGGCAATTATCCAAGCTATGGGTATTGTGTAGAGTGCTAGTGTTGTGTTAAATAACGCTGCTAGGGGTAAGTATGCATTTGTGATGGCTCGGTCGAATGCAAAACCTATGGGAATTGCTTGGGGTAAGGCGAAGTAGAGTATAACTGTCATGCATGTAACGCGAGTTAAAATGCCTAGTCCTGTTGCAGTTATGAGACATTTGCTGCTATTTATGATGCTGGTTTTGGGGTTTTTGTGGTAGTATATTTTTTTACCGATGATTATTCCAACATATATGCCTATTTGCATGGATAGAGTGGCAAGTAGGTTGTATATGGGGCTTGTTGGCAGTGTGCCGGGAAAGAGGACAAAAAGGACGCTGGTGTTTAATAGAGATACAGCTATGCCAGATATGGGGTTGATTAGCAGGAGGGCTATGACTATGGGGATTTCCCATATTTGGTAGAATAGTACTGATGCGAACGGAGCGGCGACTGCAATGTGTGTCAATGTGGGGTTTAACACAATTGCTATGGCGGCAAAGACTATAGTTAGCGTGAGTTTTTTGGTATCCATTTTTGTTCTACACGGTCAAAATTGTTTTTACTTATTTAAGCGTGACTACTCAATAAAGTGTTTATGTTAAACTGTGGAAAATTGATATATAATAAAGATGTGTATTTAGTTTAAAGTGAGTAGTTTGACTGAATCTGTACAGTTCACAACAGTAGCCTTAAAAGAGTGGATAGAAAAAGAAGCAAACACTTCTCTTATTCCTGTTCAAGCGCAAGCTAAAAAACTTTTAGATGAAACAAGTCAAGCTATTGCAGCCTTAAATGAGGTTTGTGAATCTCTTTTAGAGAATAGCAATAAAGAAATAGAAAAACGCAATATGAAACTTTACAATCGCGCTAGGGCCTTAAACAAGTTAGCAAACCTGTTTATAGACCGACTTGCCAAACTCTCCATGCCTGAACAAATAACGTATGATACCCTGCGCAAATACAACAGTGAATCTCAGAAAACCCTCCTAGTTACTGAAGTTGATATAAAAAATTGGTTCCCCCGTATTTCACCTTTTTTCATTATGGATAGACGCAAGTTTCTTACAGTTTATGATAAAACAAAACAGACTTTTCTCTCTTTAAACGAGTTTGTCAATAAAGAATATGTTAAAATAAAAACTTTGCAGGAAACTCTTCTAATGATTGGTGAATTGCAAGGTTTAGAGAATAAATTTACTGGCATGCAGGTAGAAATTGAAAACATAAAAAATGAACGGGTTCCAGTTGAGGCAAAAATTGCTGAATTGGAGCAAAAAACAGGTGAATTAAAAACTGCAGGCCCTATTGATCAGTTAAATTTTGTTACCTGTGAGATTGAAACTTTGAACAATGATTTGAAAACCACCCTTAGACACCTGCAGAAACCCTTTATAAAAATGCAAGCCCTAGCAACTTCTGGCGGCGGAGGCGGCATAACACCTGACGAGTTACGTCTGATTAACCTGTATTTGGATACGCCCTTTGAAGCCTTAGTAATTGAAGAAACTGGTTGCCCTACTTTAAAGCGGGTTCTTGAAAAACTTCAAATTATGTTAAAAGAGGACAAGTTAAAACTTAAACCTGACAAAGCTCGAAAAGCTGAACAATCCCTAACTGAAATCTTAGACAAGAGTCTGCTAAATGATCCTCAAGAAAAAAGCAAAACCTTATCAACACAAAAAGACCAACTTTTAACCTCTACACGTATGGATGAAATTAAACAAAATATATCCATGTTTGAGGACCAAACAGAGCAGCTTAAAGCCCGAAAAGCAAGCATTGAAGCACATGAAACAATTAAAAAACGTGAACACCAAGATTTACAATCTGACCTTAGCAATCGTAAACGAGCCATCGAACGAAATATAGCCGAAGCCTTCACAAAAACCATCAAAATCACCTAGTCTATACTTTATTAAAACTTTAACTTGAGTGCTCGTAAAAGCGTTTTACCTTATGTTGTATTTGTATTTTGTAACTGTAGAACCTCTTGTTTGAGTTTAGTTGATTTTTCGAAACCTTTTTATATTTTGTATAGCATTTATAGCAAGTTTTCAAAGGGGACTATAAATGTCTAAGACTCAGCAGAAAAAGAAGAAAAAACAGTCAGCTTGTCTTGTAGAGGTTGAGCAGGTTGAAAGTGAGCTTTTGCCTGCGTTAGTTGAAGAGTTAGACAAGTTGGCGAAAGAGAAAAAGTTTGTTGACATTCAGGTTTGTCCTAAGTGTAAGAGTCCTTTCATTAAGCGGGTTAATTCTATGGCTGGTGATATGTTTGCTCACATGGGTATTACTCCGCCTAAATGTGATTGTGGTGAATGTGGTTGGAGAGGGCAAATTGTGCTTAAAGCGACAAATAAGTCTACGACAGTTAAAGATGTTGTAATAATGGCTGAAGCAAACGAAATGGGTAGTGAAGAGTAACACAAAATCAAGAGCGTCTGTTGGTTTGATCGTATGTTATGTTTATGGTTGTGTTCAAGTGGCTGTTATTGGACGAGTTGTAGAACTGGGGTGAATTGGTTAAATTAATTTTTAACTAGGTGTCTACATATTTATGTAGCTGAGTATGTAAAAGCAAACTGGGTGTTGCTCTAAAATGTGGTTTGGTTCAACATTTTGTTTTGTTTTTTGATATGTGTGTGTTAATTGACTGTGTTTTAGGTGGATAGGTTTATTTATATTTGTTTTGAGGGTATTTACTTGTGTGATTTGTTTGGCGCTTGCTGTTGATGCTAAATCGTTAGTTAAGCAATTTGGTAGTGTTCGAGCCTTAGATAATTTGAGTTTTACTGTTAAGCCTGGGGAAATTTATGGGTTAATTGGTCCAAATGGTGCAGGTAAGACTACCACGTTGCGGTCTATTTGTACTCTTATTTTGCCTTCTTCGGGTAAATTGGATATTTTTGGGTTAGATGTGGTTTCTCAAGCTTCTGAGGTTAGAAAAATTTTGAGTTATTTGCCTGAGGAGTCAGGGGCTTATCCTAACTTGACTGGGTATGAGTATCTTGAATTTATGGCTAAATTTAACCAAAAAGCTGATCGTGATGTTAAAAGTATGGTAAATGAAGCTGTTGAACTCTGTGGTCTTGGTAGTCGTCTTAAGGATAAGGCAAAAACTTATAGTAAAGGTATGAAGCGTCGTTTGTTAATAGCCCGTGCTTTAATGACTCATCCTAAACTTGCGGTGCTTGATGAGCCTGCTAGTGGTCTTGATGTTTTACAAGCATATAATGTTCGAGAAATCATTAAACGATATGTGAAAACCTATGGTGTAACGGTGATTTTAAGTAGTCATAATATGCTTGAAGTTGAGTATCTCTGTGATAGGGTTTCTTTTATAAATAAGGGTAAAATTGTAATTGAAGGTAACCCTCGTGAACTTAAAACTAATTATAATAGCGAAAATCTAGAAGAAGTCTTTGCAAAGGTGGCCGGTTATGTTTAAAGGGTTTAAAACAGTTTTTATAAAAGAGATTAAAGAACTCATACGAGATCCAAAAATTCTAGTTGGCATGATTCTAGTTCCTCTTATAATGCTCCCGGTTATGGGTCTTGTCATGGGTTATGCTGTAACTAGTGTAGAGGAGCAGTCTCAAGGTTCTACCCTTGTTATCCTTAATAATGACTCTGATGGAGATTGGAGTCAAACTTTTGTTACTTATCTTAGTTCAATTATGTCGGTTCAAGTTTTAAGTGACCTATCTCCTCAGCAAGTAATTGACCAAAAATTACTTGCCACTTATGGTAGTACTCAATTTATAGAAATTCCTGCGGGGTTTAGTCAAAATATGACTCTCTATTTAGAGGGTGATCATGCTATAACTACAAATGTTAACGTTTATGGCGTTTTTCAAGGCGGAGGCATGTTTAGTGACCTTGGCAGCTCTGAAATAGTTGCTTACGTGAATGCTTTTAACCGTGCCATTGCACCTGACGTTGTTTTAACCACCCATTCAACAATTATAAAAGACCAAGTCCAAGAAGGCATCGACCCCGCAACCCTATCTATGTTAATGCTCTCCCAATCAATAGCCCTGCCTATGACTGTAATGATAATGATCCTATCCTCAATGCAAATAGCCGCCACAAGTGTAGCTATGGAAAAAGAAGAAAAAACCCTCGAAACCCTCCTAACCTCTCCTGTTGACCGTTTCGCAATTTTAATGGGCAAAGTCTCAAGCACCGTAATTGTAGCAGGAATCGCCGCCGTAACAGTCCTAATAGGCTACTCCTACATGATAGGCTCCATCACCATGGGCATACCTGACACCATAAACGTTGACCTCGTCACCCTAGGACTAGTTCCCTCAACCTTTGGCTACATAATGCTAGGCATATCCCTCTTTGTCACCCTACTCTCCGCCCTAGCCCTAGCAGTTATAATGTCTTCCTTCTCTGAAAACGTACGCAGCGCCCAAGCCCTAGTAAGCTACATCTACCCCCTAATATTCATCCCCTCAATAGCCCTAATGTACCTTGACATAAACACCCTACCCACAGCAATCAAAGCCGCCCTATACGCCATACCCTTCAGCCACCCAATGATCGCCTCCAAAGCAGTAATAATGGGCAACTATACCACCGTCATCTTTGGCATAATATACGTCACAATATTTACCATAATCATCATGTACTTTGCATCAAAACTCTTCTCCACCGAAAAAATCCTCACCGCCAAACTAATGCTCAAAAAAGAATCAAAGAAAAAACACAACGACACAAACTAACCCCTCTATCACTTACAAAAACCTAAAACTAACAATCCACCAAACCACCGCCAACAACAACTATAACACAATTAAACCCAATAACAACTCTCAAAACCTAACAAACATTTTTACACAAACAACAGCAACTACTTGCGTAAATGACCTTCTAACATGTCTAATCCTAAAACAACAATTAATCCTAAATAAATTCCTATTAACAAGCCTTTTCTCTGTTTAACAGTTAAAACCTTTATATTTTAAGAACACCTTTTACTTAAAATCCTCAAATATATATAGGTAAAGACGCTATTAACTGCCTTAGAGGGTTCGTAACGAATAAACAAATCCAAACCATAATAATGCTATTACTTGCCATTTCTACATCTCTATTAGTTCTACCTCTTTCTACCCTTCACGCAGCAAACACAGATACCACCTCTTGGACAAAACTTGCCAACATGCCTACCAGTCGTGGTGGCTTAGACTTAGCTGTAGTGTCAGACAAAATCTATGCCATAGGCGGTTCAAATAATGACAGTGATCTTGATATAAATGAAATGTATGACCCTGTAACCGATAGGTGGTCTGTTAAAACGTCTATGCCCACTGCCCGAACAGGTTTTGCCACTGCCGTTCATGCAAACAAAATTTATGTCATCGGCGGCTCAATTGATGATAACCTCACAGGCACTGTAGAAGTTTATGACCCCGTTAGTGATACTTGGCAAACTTTAGCTTCTATGCCTACCTCAAGAGCTGATTTAACGGCAAATGTTGTTGGAGACAAAATCTATCTCATAGGTGGTAAAATATACCTAAATACTTCCCCCTACTACACTCAAACAAATGTTAACCAAGTTTATGATATTAAAACTAACACTTGGTCCACAAACACTTCCATGCCTATTGCCCTTCAAGGCCACACCTCAACTGTAATAGACACAAAAATATATGTCATAGGAGGCTCTAGACAGTCTCTTTCCGGAGTTGACACCTCAACTAGTACATTACAAATTTATGATACTGAAACAGGCAAATGGTCAAATGGTCAACCTTTGATTTTTCCCTCTAGCTATGGCGCAGCTGTTGCAACAGTAGGCGATATGGCACCAACAAAAATTTATTATGCCGGCGGTTTTTCTATTGAAACCTTTACTGATAGAACACAAATTTATGATGTTGAACATGATTTTTGGAGTGAGGGCCCAAAAATGTCTTCCAAACGAGCCTACTTAGGTGTAGCCGTTGTAGCCGATATTATATATGCAATCGGCGGTCTTGACGGAGAAAAATGGTTAAACCTCAATGAAGAATTAAAACCCGCCAGTTATGGCAAAGTTCCTCCCACTATAGAAATTATAAGCCCTCAAAATAAAACCTATAAAAACCTACAAATTGATTACCAAGTTAACAAAGCAGTTTCCTGGGTTGGCTACTCTTTAGATAACGGTCCAAATATAACTTTGACAAAAACCCCTTTTTCCATAGATAACATACCTAACGGACCCCACTCCATAGTGCTCTTTGCTAGAGACACCTTGGGAAACATTGGCGTTTCAAAAACAGTATACTTCACAATCGACCAAGCAGTCCCAACAATTACCGTCATAACACCTATACAACAAGCCTACAACACCGCAGACATAATTCTAACAATCATAGTAGATAAACCTGTTACACAACTCTCCTACAGCCTAAACGACCAACCAGAAGTAACAATCACCGGCAACATCACTCTACCTGCATTACCCGACGGAAACCATGTAATAATTGTTCACGCTATCGATGAACTTGGAAACTTGGGAACATCAGACGAAATCGCTTTCACAGTATCAACCTTCCCAACTTTCTGGGTTGCCACAGCAATTGTTCTAATAATAATACTTCTCACCTCAGGATTTCTAGTAATTAAGCATAAAAAAATCAGCAACAACCTCGCCATAGAAATACCTGAAAACCTAGCAGAATAACTCTGCTAACGGTTAAGAACTGTGTAAAAATGTTTTGTGATATTTTTTGTGATTGTTTTGAATTGTATGGTTGATTATTTGTTTGGAGTAAGGTTTAAGTAAATTTGGGTGGCAACTTGTTTGTGTATGGGTGTCTTTATGCCGTATGTGCTTGATTATGTTTCAGCTGAAAGTGAGGGTTGTTCTTCAAAAATAGTGCTTGATGATCGTATTTTTTATGTTAGACTGTTGTCTTCACCTGTGGGGGCTGTAAAATATTTTTCTGCTGATCAAAATGGTCATTTGCAGAAAGAAATTTCCAAGTCTGAATTTGAGTTGTGGGTAAATATTTTAGCTGACGATGATCTAGACGTAAAGGTTATACTTGAAAAGGTTATGCAGGGTAAAAAGTATTAGTAGCTTGCTCCACTAATTTTTCCTGTTGATTTCTGCAAGTTGTTGTGTTTACTGTTTTTCTGTTTTCTTCTTGTTGTTGAGTGTTTGTGTGTTAGTTCTTTGTTGGGGTGGTGTGGGGGAAAAAGAGTGCTTAAATATTTGTTTGTTGTGTAGAATGAGGTTGGTTGGGGTAGTAGTATAGCCAGGTATTACGATGGGCTCCAGAAGCAACCAGAATGGGTATGCTGACTTCCTTTGGGAAGAGTGACGAAGTTTTGGAGCTGTAGATACCCATTGGTCGTCGGTTCAAATCCGATCTGCCCCACCATCTTTTTCTTTACTCATTACTTGTATGTGTTTAGGGTCATAAAATTTTGCTGATAATCTTCTTGTGGTATTGTTACATCTGATGTTCAGCTGTTTGCTATAAAATTATGTTGAATTAGTTTCCCTTGTCGAGTTCGCAAAAGCATAGACTAAAAAGTATCAAAGAGCAGCAAACTATGGGGAACCACCATAACTAGACTTACAATAAAACAGCAGCTAAACAAGAAAATAGTTCCACTAACAATGGCAGTAGCAAACAAAATCATCGAAGAACTAGACTTCGTAAACCAAATAAACCAAACAGTAACATGGGACCCAGCCCACTGGAACATAAGCCCCGGTAGCCTAGCCAAAATGCTAATCATGGGAACCTTCACAGACATGCGCATCCCCCTAACCCGCATCAAAGAACGCTTCGAAAACATAGATACACCATACTTTTTAACCCCCCAAGACAAAACAGGTGACTTAAACGAGTTCAACGTAGGCAAAGCCCTAGACCGCATCGCCGAAAAAGACTACCAACAAATATATCAAACAATCGCTCTTAACGCAATTCAAAAATACCAAATCCCCCTCACCCGCCTACATAGCGACACCACCACCCTATCATTCTACGGCGAATACGACCTACAAAACAGTTTACTAACCGAAGAAGAGCTAAAATCGCTTTTCAAAATAGAGAAAGGCTACAACAAAGACGGCCGGCCTCAATGTAAACAGGTTGTAGTGGGACAAATAACCAATCAAATAGGAATCCCCATAATTAACAAAATACAATCAGGCGCAACCAGTGATATAGACTGGAACCGTCAAGCGTTAAATTACCTTGAACAAATACGTGCTAAAGGCTTCAAAGTAGGCCTCTACGTTGCCGACAGCAAACTAATGACCCAAGAACATGTAACAAAAATGAACACCACAAAAGATCGCATAAATTTTGTGTCACGCTGTCCGGCAAACTTTGCAGACAAACTAGAAAACCAAATGATAAGTCGAGCTTTTGAAGAAGGTAATTGGGTTGAGTATGGTTCTTTTAGTGAGGCAAAAAAGAAGGATGTTTGTACTTATCGTGGAGTAGGTTTTACGCAGATGGTTTATGGTGCGCCTCTGCGTTTGGTGGTGCTTGAAAGTAGTAGCTTGGTGGCAGGTGTTGTGCGTCTTTATGAGAAGCAGCAAAAAGAGCTTGAGCCTTTAATTAAAAAGTTGACACAACCAGTTTATAGTTGTTTTAAGGATGCAGAGGCGGCGTCTAAGCGGTTTTTAGCTTTAAAGCAGACACGTCTCTTTTTGTTTGATATTGATATAGTTAAACAGGAGCAAGGGGTTTGGCCTAAAGGACGCAGGGGACTTAAAACCCAACCTAAAATTAAAATCACCTATCAAATTGTGCTTAAAAACATTCGGTGCAATGAAGTAGCCTATAAAGTCTTTGAGAGGGAGCAGTCTTGTTTTGTTTTGGTTAGTAATGCTGTAGGGTTGGCTGATCGGGAGCTTGTTTTGGCGTATAAGGGGCAGGTGGTGGTTGAGAATTCTTTTCGTTTGCTCAAGTCTCCTGCGGTGGCGTCTGTTATTTATCTAAAAGATCCTTGTCGTATTGGGGTTTTGTCGATGTTGTTGGTGTTTGCGTTGTTGGTGCGTGCTTTGATTGAGTTTAGGTTGCGTGCGGGGTTGGCGGTTTTTCGGATGCGTAACCCTGAGGGGTCGTTGTGTGCGGGTTGGAGTGGGCGTGAGTTGTCTGCGCCTACGTTTAGGTTGCTCTATGAGCATGCTTTTAGTTGTTATTTTGAGTGTGAGGGTTTGGAGGGGGGTTATGGTTTTTGTTGGCCTCATAGTGATGCGCAGGTGCGTGTTGGGGCACTTTTGGATTTGTTAGGTTATAGTCTTGAGCAGCTTGTAGAATAGTAATTATTTGTGTGTTGTGAATGGTTTGTTAGTGGAGTTTATGCCTTTTGGGTGCTTGGTTTTTAGGGGTGTCAATTTTTTCTTTGTAGTCTTTATAATTTTGTCCATAGCACATCTGCAGCCAAAAACATGTCCTTCAAACCGAAAAACAAAACAAATCAACCAACTTTTACCACAAACAGCTGAACATCAGTTACATTGTTGTTTTTGGTTTTCTGTGTGTTACCTGTCTTTGTTTTGACAGTGTTGTTTGTTTTGTTTTTCTTTTCCTATTTTGTGTGGTTCTTTGTTATTGGACGTCTTTTAATCCGTAACTTTCAGTTTTTAGGTAGTAGGTTTTGTTTGAGAACGTGTTTTTGAGGTTGAAATGGAAAATGTCGTATTTTTGCAGTTTAGTTTTGGTATGTTGTATATGCCTAATAGGTATATAGGTAACGTGATTTATGAGTTATATGACTTACTGTAAAATGTCAACATGTGACAAGTTTATACTGGTTTTTCTCAATTATCAAACGTTAACAAATAATTTTAATTAACAAATAATGCAAAACTACAAAAATACGTATTCCCTAACCACCGAAAGTTATGGTTTAATTGTGAATGGGTGATGTTTGTGGGGGTTTGTTGTGTTGTGGTTGTTATTGGTTTATCCATTCTTTGAATTTCCAAAAAGCGTAGAGGGGTATGGTTTTTTTTGTCATTTCGTCAAGTGAGGTTAAAACGGATTTTTCGGGGTTGAATTTTTGGCAATATTGTGTTATTGATCTGGCGTGTTTTACTGTGCCTGATTTAACTTCGATGGGTATGATGTGTTTTTCGTTGTCTTGCACAATAAAGTCAACTTCAGCTTTTGCAGAACCTTTTGCTGTCCAATAATACACACTTTTGTCTTTAGTTTTGCCATACATTATCTTTAGTTCGCATGCAACAAAGTTTTCTGCCATTGCGCCCTTGAACTCTTTGTATGTGGGTGTGTCATCAAATATGATAGACGCGGGTAAATCTGCGTGTCGTCTTAATAAACCAATGTCGGACATGTATAATTTAAAAAAAGTGTGGTCCGCATAAGAGGAAATAGGGTAATTGGGTTTTTCGATGTACTCCACTTTATAAACAAGCCCTGCTCTGATAAGCCACATCAATGCATCCTCTAAATCTTTGGCCCTCCAACTTTTTTTAACTTGACTAAATATAAACTTGTGATTTTCTTTACCCAGCTGACTGGGGATAGATTGCCAAACAGCTGAAATTTTAGGGTAATCTTTTGTATCTGCATATTTAACAAAGTCTTGCTGATAGCCAAGAAGTATTTCATCAAGTTTTTTTTGGACTTCTTCAATACTTTTAGTGTCAAGCCAAACCTGCACAACCTCCGGCATACCGCCAACAACGTGGAAATCTCTATACTTTTCTAACAATTCGTTTCTAAAAGTTTTCCAAACACTGTCGCTAAAAGAGCTTTTTTGTAGTTCTTTTGTTAGCATTTCATTTTGAGCAAGTAGAAACTCGTAGAAACTCATGGGATAAAGCGTTAAGAACTCTACCTTGCCGACAGGAAAAGAAGCTCCCTTTTTCATAGCAACCCCAAGCAAAGAACCTGCTGAAATAATGTGGTATTGAGGGACATCTTCATGGAAATATTTTAACGAAGTAACAGCATTGCTGCATTCTTGAATTTCATCAAAGATGATGAGTGTTTGGTGCGGTTTGATTGTTTTTCCACGAGCCAGCCCTAGATCTTTAATGATTCTTTGGGGGTCTAAATCTTGCTCAAAGAACGTTTTAATTTTAGCGTCCTTGTCAAAACGGTAATACGCAATATCGGTGTAGTGCTGTTTTGCAAAATCTTTTATCAAAAACGTTTTACCGCATTGTCTTACTCCTTGTACGACAAGGGGTTTTTTGTTGGGATTGTTTTTCCATGCTATTAAATCTTGCATCAGCATTCTTTCCATAGTGCATTTCCCCTCCGACTACTAATGAAGCGTTAATAAAAACTTTGCCAAATCTTTAGCAAAATTACACCATAGTTTTTGAATAATTCCTGCAAAATTACACTTTATCTACATTTGAACACAAACAACCTGTTTACCCAAGAAAATTATATGCAGGTGAAAAATTTTTGAAAAATAGAGTTAATTTTGGAAAAACAGTTTAAAAAACACTACAAAAACAAACAACAAAACCTATGCATAACACACACATAATTATGCATATGACCCTATTTAACCATCAAACAGATTTAACGGTATTTTCAAAAACCACCCAAATACAAAAAAAATAACACAAACTACGCATAACCCCCAAGATTTCAGGATATTAGCAGTGTAGTGGTTATAACTCTTTTTTTAAGTAAATCATATCCACAAGCTGAATACCGTTCTCAAAAATAGAATGATCATAGTTGTCTGTAAAAAAGTTCTGAACCCTATGAGAGAGACAAAAACCATTTTTCTCATAAAACCGTATAATTGAAGGCACCTCACCCGTCCCAACAATCATGGTTTTATATTTACCTTTATAAAATGCTGAAACATACCCAATGAGCTTACTACCATACCCCATACCCTGCCACTCTTTGTATGTTGCTATACTTTTAAGCTCACACGTATCAAAACCTTCACTTGTAACAACACATACACTCTTCAACACATCACCATCATCATACAAAGCAAACAACTCCCCACGCCCAAGATATTTATCTACCATAGACTCCTGCTCATCAGCAAGCAAAAGCAAATCAATAAACCGCTTTTTACCTTCCCTTACAATCTTAACTTCCACGAAATAACCCCTAAACTAACACTTTATTTGCTTAAAGCTAACCACAATGCATAATTATAAACCTTAACTGCACAACCTTTAGGGTAATACAATACTCGTGCCTATTCAGTTAGAGCGATTTTGACGTAGGTAGATGTTGTTCCTGTAATAATTCTACGGTTGTGTGAAAGACCGCTTTTTCTGTTTATTTACAATCTTAACATAGAGGTAATCTTGTAAGGGCTGAAATGTTGGTTAGCTGGTTTCTTTTGTTAATTCTTCATAGACAAAACAATCGGTAAAGTGGTCGTTGACCATGCCTGTGGCTTGCATGAATGCGTAAATTATTGTGCTGCCGACAAAGTTCATGCCGCGTTTTTTGAGGTCTTTGCTGATTTTATCTGAAATGGGTGAGGTTGTGATGAAATCTTGTATTTTTTCAAAGTGGTTTGTGATTGGTTTGTAGTCTACGTAGCTCCATAGGTATTTATCAAGACTGTCGTGTTCTTTTTGGATGTGGAGAACTGCTTTTGCGTTGGTTATGGTGGCGTTAATTTTTAGGCGGTTTCGGATGATTCCGGGGTTTGCTAAAAGTTCTTTGATTTTATCATCGTTGTAGAGTGCGATTTTTGCGGGGTCAAAGTTGTCAAAGGCGGTGCGGTAGTTTTCGCGTTTTTTAAGTATGGTGAGCCATGATAGTCCTGCTTGTGCACCTTCTAACGTTAGCATTTCGAATAGTTTTTTATCATCGTGGACGGGTCTGCCCCATTCGTTGTCGTGGTAATCTACGTAAATTGGAATATCGCCGCACCAGCAGCATCTGGCTTTGTTATCTTTCATGTCTGTTTCCAACTCTTTCACCATACTATCTGCCTTTAATTGTTTTTATACCCTGGCGCTATGTTTCTTATTTTTTCTTGTGCTTAGACGCATTATCTGTCATAAATTAAACTTTATTAACGTAAAGTAGGTTTGCCACAATATTTATAATTTCGGAAGAGGTTTAATAACTCCTATGTGTGGTATTCTCAGACTGGGGTTTATGGAGTTTGTGTGTTTAGTAAGTTGTATGTTTGTGGTGAGTGCTGTACGGTTACAGGTGTAATGAGAAATGAAATCACAGTTTAATAAAAAAAAGTTTGTTGCTACAGTTTTATTGGTTCTTCTATGCAACTCGTTCATAGGAGTGAGTGTGGGTGCTGTTGAAACATTTGAGGATGTTGATTCAATAAAAGTTCTTAATTTTATAAGAGATATATTTCAAGTTGACATTGATAAATATGATGTAACCTTGTCAAGATTGTCAACAAGACCTCTGGATGTTGGTGTAGTAACGAGCGGATACTATAATCTTGTGTATTCTGATTCTGATAATAGTGGCGTAGGCTCAAGTGTTTTAACGGTGGGTTTTACCTTATGGGACAGCGAACTTGTTGCTTGTGATTTTCGTCGTACAAATTTTGATGATACGGTAATACATTATATTCAAAAACCAGAAAATAATTTGTGCAAGACAGCCATAGGCGTTCTACAAAGATACCAAACATACGCCAAGGATAAACAAATACCTCAAATGGTCAATCTGCTAAAAACCGCAGACCTCACAAACGATTGCATAAAAACAAACAATAATTTACAACTCACAGTTACAGTCAGCGATCGTTCTTCTGTGCTGTGGAATGATGTTCGTGTTACTTTGAGGTGGAGTAACACGGTAAATGGTGCTGACTATAGCAGACTTACTTTAACGTTTAAAAACGGTGAATTAATAGGGTTTGGAGATGATAGGGCGTTTTATGTTTTGGGTAGTGGTGTGGTAAAGATTTCTGAGAAGCAAGCTGTTAATATAGTGCTCGAGCAGATGGCAGGTCTTTCGTATACAGTTGATGATGAGGTAGTATCGGGTTTTAACATAATTAATGAACGCATTCAAACACAGCCTTCTGTTTATTCTCTGCCGTCGGAGAGTTTTTTGGTAAAGTATCCTATTTGGATTGTCGATTTGCCTTTAGCGGATATTTATCCTGGTACGGTTTCTTCTATTAGGGTCCTGCTTTGGGCTGATACTGGGGAGATAATTAGTGGTAAAGCTTTAGGTTCGACGACTCATCACATCTTTAGTTACGATTTAATTCATGAGGTATCACCGCTTCAAGACAGTGGTTTAAACTCTGACTCCCGCAATACGCTATTAGTGGTGTATTTTGTGGGTGTATGTTTGGCAATTATGATCTGCATAGTTATGGTTGTTGTAGTTTTTAAAAGAAGAAGCGAATCCTATATGGCCAGATGATGGGTATTGGCACATTTTTCTCCATAGCAACAAGGCCTGTGATGGAAAAGTACGTAAAATGAAATCTAATTCAAGCAGTAAACAAAAATACACGTGCCAATGTCATTTTGCCTTGCTATAAAATAGATCTCCTTTTTTTGTTTTGTTTTGGTGTGGGGGTATGTTTATATGGTTGTATCCCCTCCCCCTGTATGGGATGTTGTTTATGCATGCTCATAAGCGAAGAAAAGAAGTCTCTGATCGTCTAGCTCGAATTGAGGGCCATGTTCATGGTGTTAAAAATATGGTTGAAACTGACAAACCTTGTCCTGAGATACTTTTACAACTAGTTGCCATACGAGCAGCCTTAAACAAAGTCTCTAAAATAATTCTTGAAGACCATGTAGAATCCTGTTTAAAAGAAGCTGCCACCTCAGGTGAAACCGAGCAACATTTTGAAGAACTCAAAGAAGCCCTATCAAAACTAATATAACCTAAAAGGTCACGCTATGTCCTTAAAACAATTTTTACTACTCCTCTTCACAGTTCTAGGTTTAACAGGCTGGTTAACAGCAACATTTAACCTACTACCCCCGACTGTAACGTTTTATCTTCAATTTTCCTCTGCAACTCTTGCTCTTTTAACTATTGGGTATGGCGCCCTTAAAGCGTTATACACCCGCATTTTTAGCATGGACGTTTTAGCTACCATAGCCATTTTTGCCTCCATATTTAGCGGAGAATACTTTCCCGCAACAATTGTAGCCCTCATGCTAATAGGCGGTGAAATGCTTGAAGATTATGCTCAACAAAAAAGCTCCAAAGCCATACAAAAACTAGTGGAAGAGCAACCTCAAACAGCCACCGTTCTCCGAAACGGCCAAGAAATCCAAGTTAAACCCCAAACAGTCCAAATCGGCGAAACCGTCCTAGTAAAACCTGGAGCAAAAATTCCCGTAGACGGAATCATACAAAAAGGAACCGCATACATAAACCAAGCCTCCATAACAGGCGAATCCCTTCCAACTGAAAAAACTATAGGCACCCCTGTTTACAGCGGAACCACCGTCCAACAAGGCGCCATATACATAACCACCACAGCTGTCGGCGAGGAGAGCACCTATGGAAAAATAATCTCTATGGTAAAAGACGCCAAAGAAAAAAAAGCCCCCATAGAACGCACCGCAGACAAATACGCCAAATACTTTACCCCCCTAATCCTCCTAATAGGCTTAACCGTTTTTGCCCTAACCCAAGACCTCCTACGCATGGCAGCCGTCTTTATCATAGCCTGCCCCTGCGCCCTAATCCTCTCCACCCCCGCCGCCATTGTAGCAAGCATTGGAAACGCAGCCAAACAAGGCATCCTCATACGAAACGGTGAAACCCTAGAAAAAACCTCAAAAATCGATACTCTAATTGTAGACAAAACAGGAACCATAACAAAAGGCCAACTAGAAATCGCAGACATCCAAAGCTTTCACCCAAAATACACCCCAAACCAAATCCTACAATTAGCCGCCGAAACAGAAAAATGCTCCGAACACCCCTTCGCAAAAGCCATAACAAAAACCGCCCAACAAAAAGGCCTACAAATCCCACACCCCGACAACTTTGAACACCACCCCGGCTTAGGCGTATGCATAACCAACAACAACGATGGAACACCCATCATAACCGGCAACACCCGACTAATGCAAAAATACAACGTACAAATAACCCCAAACGCCCAAAACTATCTAACAAACCACGAAAACAAAAACACTGTCATTCTCATTGCAAAACAACAAACCCTACTTGGCGCAATAAGCCTCTCTGATCAACCCCGCGAAAACGCAAAACACACCCTAACACAACTTAAAAAAGAAAACGGCATAAAACAAATCATAATGCTAACAGGAGACAACAAACACGTCACAAACAACATCGCCTCACTATGCGCCATTGACAAAGCCATAGCTGAACTAATGCCCGCCGACAAAGCACACAAAATACAAACCCTCAAAAACCAAGGCTCAACAGTCGCCATGATCGGCGACGGAATCAACGACGCACCCGCATTAGCCCAAGCCGACATCGGCATCGCCATGGGACTATCAGGAACAGAAATAGCCATAGAAACAGCAGACATCGTACTTGTAACCGATGACCTATCAAACCTACCCAAACTACTAAAAATCGGAAAAACAACCATGACCATAATCAAACAAAACATCACCTTCGCCCTAGCCATAAACATCATCGGCATAGCCCTATCAAGCCAAGGCCTAATAACCCCCCTAATGGCATCCATAATTCACGAAAGCAACGCACTAATAGTCATGGCCAACTCACTAAGACTCCTAAAAATAAGATAAAATAGAAAATTTGCCGCTAAACACCATGTACTGCCTTTTTACAGGCTTCGTCTATGAGCCGCAATATTTCCCTTCTAGCCTCACTAATAGTGAGGGGAAGCTCATCAGCTATGGGCAAATTGTTTTCTTTCTTTAAAACTTCAAAAAGATGCGCTATACGAGGTGAACGCAAATTTACTTTTCGAATTAACTCTGTATTTGAGAAACTTGTTTTAGGAGTACCCGCAGAAACTATTTTACCTTTGTTTAAAATGTAGAGTTTGTCTGCAAATAAGGGTACCATATCTACATCATGTGTAGCCAATAATAATGTGATTCCTTTTTCTTTGTTAAGTTGAAGCAATAAGTGTAAAATATCGCTGGTAGCAATTGGGTCAAGACTTGAGGTGGGTTCATCCATAATGATAACTTCTGGTTCCATAGCAAGAACACCTGCTAGAGCTACTCTTTTTTTCTGGCCACCGCTAAGAAAGTGTGGGGGTTTGTCTGCATACTCGTTCATGCCAACAGTTGTAAGTGCATCTTTTACAAGCTGTTTGACACGTTCAGAAGTATAGCCTAGATTTAAAGGTCCAAATGCTACATCTTGTTTTACTGAAGAGGCAAAGAGTTGATCATTTGGGTCTTGAAAGACAAAACCCACTCTTTTTCGTAGGTTTAGAAGTGATTTAGAATCGTAGGCTAAGGGTTTGTCCTCAAAGTATATTTTGCCGGAAGTAGGTTTTAGAATGCCGTTTAAATGGTTAAGTAGAGTGGTTTTTCCTGAACCATTTGTGCCTAAGAAAGCAATTCGTTCGCCTTGTGCAAAATTTAACGAAACCTCATCTAATGCTAATGTTCCATCTGAGTAACAATGAGATACGTTTTCCAATCTAAACATCATATTATTATAATACAACTCCCATGTTTGTTGTTACAAGTATTAATGTAATAAGTAGGATGTCAAAGATGACTATGCCTAAGAGGGTTGTTTTTCTTGTAGAAGGAAAGTCGTCAAGTATGCGTATTTCTCCGTCGTATCCTCGTGCGTTCATAGCGGTAAGTGTTCGCTCTCCTTGATCTAGTGTTCGTATGAAAAGACTTCCGGCGAGCATAGCTAAAGAGCGAATGCTACTTAGCCAGCCTGAGCGTTTAAGTCTTAGTTTTTGGGCAAGAGTCATTGTTTTAGAGATTTCTAGAAATAAAAAGATGTAGCGGTAGATTAGCATAGACATTTCTACCATGACTTGTGGAATGTGGATGCGGCGAAGGAGAACACACAGATCTGTTATTGATGTTGTGAGTACTAGAAAGAAAAGACATGAAAGAGCGCTTTCAACTCTAAGGAAAGTGTTTATGCTCATAGAAATTCCGCTTTTAAATATTGTCCATGTGGTCCAGGGTAGTGGGATTTCTATTAGAGGTGTTCCTGAGCCAAAGAGTAAAGCTAGTACAATACAGCTAAGTATGAGCATAAAGGTTGGGTAGGCAAACAGGTCAAGGTAAAGATGTGTTTTAACTTTAGCAAGACCTAAGGTTAAACTTGTACAGATTATAAATACTACAATGGGTACAATAAAGGACACTACGCCTGGCACATCAAAGGTTGATGCAGAAACACTTATTAAAAGTGCTGAGAGTGCAAAAAAAGTTTTAGTTATTGGACTATTTTTTGCTAATGCGTTGGTATAGGCCGATTTGTCTACTTCAGCGTAGAGGTCTGAATGGCTCAATAGGTTTTTCTCCCATCTTTAGCACTTATGTTCATTGTTTTATTTTTGATTTTGACTAATTGGTTGAACATATTTCTTTCCTTCTTTTGTGCTGTATCTCTACTTGTGTATGGGCATTTGAATGTGATTAAAAAAGAGAGTAGGGGGATATGTTTTTGTTGTTATTGTTGTAGTGGTTGTTTTGTTTTGTCTTCGGGGTTTGTTCTCATATATCCCACAAAGTAGGCAAGTATTGAGGCTCCGATGGCTACTTGTGCTGAGAAAAGTAGTATCTCACCTGTTTCATCTGGTTCATACCCTAGTGGATCAATCCATGGAGTGTAGCCGCCTGCTGTGATTTCGTCTGGACCTTGACCGTCTGTTCCGCTGAAATCTGCATCTGGGTGAATCATAAAGGGCATTATAAAGAGAGTTAGCACCAGTCCTATGACTGCTATGTATAGGTATTTCATTTTGATTTTTTGTTTTGGAATGATTGCGTTATCTGTAGTGCGGATTTTTTTTAATCCTTTTTTGGTTCCAATGAAGTGTCCTATAGTTGCAGCCATTATTCCTGCTTGAACTGAGAACAGTAGTGTTATGGTTTCATCTGGAAGCGAAATAACTGCTTCAGATAAGGGTGTATACCCTAAACCTATTATGTATGCAAATAGTGCTATAGGTGTCACTATGGCCAATGCTATATAGTATTTATACTCCATTTATGTTTTCACCTCTTTTTTTATGTTTGTAGTGGTGGGAATTTTTAGTATTCCTAGTTTTTGTAGGATACTGCCTTTGTATTTTGACAGGAGGCTAAATAGTAGAACAGCGAAGAACCCTTCGGCTATGGCTAATGGGATTTGTGTGAAAGCATATATGCCTAAGAATGTTGAAAATGCTGTAAAGACACTTCCATTATCTGGGAATGCCAGGCCTAGTTGGAATGCTGTTATGACATATGTCATTAAGTCGGCTATGGCTGTTGCGGCAAAAACGCCTATCATTGGCATAATTCCTGCCTTTTTAGATATTTTCCATATGGCAAAACCTATTGCAGGTCCGGCAATGCCCATGGAGAAAATGTTAGCTCCAAGAGTTGTTATGCCTCCGTGAGCTAGCAATAAGGCTTGAAATACCAGAACTATTACTGAAATGGCACCTGTTATTGAAGGTCCAAAAAGTATAGCTGAAAATCCCGTGCCTGTTGGATGCGAGCTGCTTCCAGCTACTAATGACGGTAGTTTGAGTGCAGAGATTACAAAGACAAATGCGCCAACTATCGCCAAAAGCGGTTTTATTTCAGGCATTTTTTTTGTTAATTTAGTAACTTTATAGATGCCATAGATCACTATTGGTATTGATATTAGCCACCATATTTGCCACCATGGTGATGGTAGGAAACCTTCCATTATATGCATATCTTTCTTGTTCTCCTTGCTGGATAGTTTATCCAATAGGCATATAAGTGTTTGTTTAACATTAGTTAACTACTGGTTGAATAGAAATATGAAGAAACAACTTCAAGAACTCCTCCTCAAAGACAAAGGTGAATTTACAAAATTTCAAATTTTACTTGAAGTCATGCGAAATCAACCCCACGTAAAACAAAAAGACATAAGCGAAACCATGGGCATCACCATCCAAGCCATATCTAAATATTTTAAAAAACTCTCCAAAGAAGGCCTCCTAGAAGCAGGCTCCGAACGAGCAGACTACCGTCTAACTCAAAAAGGCATAACAAAACTCCGAGACGACCTAAAAAACCTAGACTCATATGTCAAATCCGTTAAAAACGAATTAAAAATAGATCACGCCTGGATAGCCATAGCAACCCTGCCTGTAAAAATCAATGAGCAAGTAGGACTAATCACCAAAGGCGGCATATTTTACACTGTACCCGTAACTAACTCTGATGTTGAAGCCATCGGCATTGCCACAAACAACGCCGAACCCGGCGAAGACATAGGCCTAAAAGAACTAAAAGGCAAAGTCAAACTAAAACAAGGCAAAATCCTAATAGTCAAACTACCCAGCATCCGACAAGGCGGCTCAAGAACCACCGACCTGACAAAAATAACCGAATTAATCAACGATTTCAAACCCGACCGCATAGGCGTCATGGGAGCCGTCGGCAGAGCCGTAATTAACAAATTAAACCTCAAAGCCGACATAGAATTCGGCATCAGCCACGCAGCCGTCATCGCAGCCTCCCGAGGCCTAAACGTACTAGTCCTAGTAGTTGGCCGCATGGTCAACAAAATGATCCAAGAAATCGACTCACAAAACATACACTTCGCCCGCGACATCATCTACGAAGTAAAAGACGCCAAAAACACCCAAGACACCTCAAAATGAGCATCGAATGCCCCGAAACCTACATCCTTACAAACCAACTAAACAAAGAACTAAACAACAAAACAATCACCAACTATGAAGTACAAAACAGCCAACAACTCCAACAAAAAGGCTTCATAAGCCAAAACCAAACCCTCAACCACCTAATCAACCGCAAAATCCTCTCAACCACCACCAAAGGCAACACAATTATCATAAAACTCGACAACCATTGGAACATAATCATAGCACCCGAATACGGCGGCACCATAACCATACACCCACCCCAAACCAACCCCACAAAATTTCACCTAAAAATAGACCTACAAACCCTCCTTCTAACAATAAACCTAACAAGCATAGGCTGCATACAAGCAGTCGAAACCCCTTTCCTTAAAACAAACTATCTCTACAACCGAGATTTCAGCCAAAAACTCAACCCCCTAGAAACAAACTTTACCCCAAAACACTTCATTGAACAACTTGACAACAAAAAACAAAACATCAAAACCGCCCTAGTCGGAAAAACCGCCGTCATTGTTGGAATATCTAACAGTGCCTTCCAAGACATCATCTACCGCGCCAAAATCAACCCCAAACGCAACACCCACACACTTACCTTAGACGAAAAACAAAACCTCTACAACGCAATCAAACAACTAATCAAAGAACGCTTAGAAGCAGGCGGAAAAAACCAGTTTACAGACCTATACGGCAACCCTGGCCTATACATACCCAAAATGGGGCCAAACAAAAAAGACCAACCTTGCCCCCTATGTAACTCTAAAATAGAAAAAATCAACCATGGCGGCGGACAAGTATACCTCTGCCCAACCTGCCAAAAATAATGTTTCCTATAGTTGATTTCTAATCTTTTTTCTTTCCAACGATAGATTATCTGTAGGCTCGTATAACCTATAGTTTGTGAAGAAGGAGTAGATGTTTATTTGTATGTGTGTTCCATCATTATATGATGTGCAATATATGGGAGCCTATGTTTACTTCCTTACGTTTCATGAAATTCATAAACAAAACTTTGTGATGTTGCATATTGAGCGTGTATGTTTTAAGGTTTGGAGGATGCAGTAGGTGGGTAAATTTTTTCAAAAAGTTGTAGCAATGTTTCTTTTGATGGTTCTTTTTTTGGGTGTTGTTTGTGCGTTAACTGTGCCTGGGGTGTGTGCGGTAGAGTCTTCTGTGTCTGAGAAAGGTTTAGGTGTGTTACGTGATTTTTTTGGTCTTGATTTATCTCAATATGATGTTGTATTTGAAGAGGATTGTTTGTCTGAATCTTTTCTTGGTGATGTTTTTGAAACGGTGCTTTTTACTTTAACCTCTGAGGGTAGCAAACTTAGACTAGTTTTTACGTTTGTAGGGGGTAATTTGTTAAATGTGTATGTGTTTGAAAATGATGGTGTACCTTTGTTAAATTTTGGTGTTGCGGATGGTGATGTTGTTGGGGGTGCTCAGAGTTTTCTTGGTCGTTATGGGCAGTATTTGTCTTGGTCTTTTTTTGGGGATTTAAAGTCGTCGCTTGATGGTGTGGGTGTTAATAAGAATTGTACAAAACCTGTTGGAAATGCTTTGCTTGAGGTAACTGTTTATGATGATGTTGATGTGACTAATTTTATGTGGTATTTAGCTGATGTGGGTGGTGTGGAGGATTTGTGTGTTGGTGTTGTGGCTTTAGGTTTTAAAGATGGGGCCTTTGTTTCTTTTACTAACACTTGGACTTTGTATGGTGGTGTTGATAAGTCTTTTGTGTTGCTTAAAACTGGTAATACTGCTGAAGTATTGTCTGTTGTTGATAATGTTGATGGTGTTGGTTTGTCTGTTAAGTCTTTGGGTTCTATGGTTTTGTTTAGTGGGGTTGATTGTTTGGTTGTTGTTGTTTTGTTTGTTGTTGTTATTGGTGGTGTGTTTGGTGTTGGGTTGTTTTTTGGGGGTTTGAGGGGTTTGTGTTTTTTTAAGCGGTTTTTTGTGAAGAAGGTGTTTGGGTTGTTGTTTGTTTGGTTGTTGTTGTTTTTGGTTGTTTTTTTGCCTTTAGTTGGGGCTGTTAGTGCTTTGCCTGTTGGGGGGGTTGTTTGGGGTTCTCGTAGTAGTGGGGCTTTAAATGATTTGTATGGTAGTCATAGTTGGCGTAAAACTGATGCTGAAATAGGTCTGCAAGATTTTGTTGGTCGTTTTTTGGTGTCTAATTGTCTTACGGTTGCTAATGGGTATGTTGGTTTTTCTAATTTGTGGGCTAATAAGAGTAGTGTTCTTTCTCAGGCTCAGGGTTTAAATGTTAATTATGATCATGTGGCGGTTTTTGATTGGGATCATGGTGTAGGTGGTTATCCTGGGGCTGTTTCTTTTTCTTATGATGGTGTGCCTGCTGATGAGTTGCATTATATGTTTGAGGATGATTGGGGAACTATTGTAGGAGGGCCTTCTGATTATGAAACTGATTGGAGTCATGGTGTTTATGATATAGATATTTATGAGGCGTTTTCGGCAGGTAAAGTTCATTTTGCATTCATAAATACGTGTCTTTCAGCTAATACTGAGCTTTTCGGTCAGGGCACTTCTCCTTCAGGTTATCCTTTAGGTATGCCTTTTGCTTTTACTCATCGCATGGTAGGCTATGTGCCTTTGGGAAGTAATTCTACTCTTATGAGTGATGATGGGTATAATCGTCCTGATGCTTTTCCGCAATGTTACATAGGTTTTCCCTTTGGCTCTGCATCGTTGGATCAATATATTTCTTATAATGAGAATTGGCAGCCTTGGTATAAGTGGGTTGTTTACTTTTGTTATATGGCGTTTAATTTTGATGTGTCTGTAAATGAGGCTCTTGATTGGGCTTGTAGTATGCAGTGGGGCTGTCCTTCTTTTGGAGTTAGTCCTCTTCAAGGAGATGGATTTACAGCTATTTGGCCTATTTGGGATGATGAAAACAAAGAATTTACCGTTTCTCGTGTGCAGGGTTTGCATAGCACTTTAGCGGTGTATGGTAATGGTAATATTCATTTAAAAAACTTCCAAGCCCCACACATGGTTAGCTATCCGTATGTTAGTGGTCCAAAATCTGTTGACCCTGAGGTTTTGGTTGATTTTTCTGTGTACTCTGTTGACCCTTTTAATCATGATGTACGGTACGTTTTTGACTGGGGTGATAATACACCACAAACAACAACTAACTATGCTAAAGCAGGGGTGCCTGTTACGGTTTCTCATCTTTGGAGCACTGCCGGTGTGTATGAGGTTGTTGTTAAGGCTCAATGTGAAGACGGCACTTGGAGTGACTGGTCTGAGTCACACATAATCACAGTTGGCAGCTCTTATTGGTTGACAATAACTGTGATAAGTATATTTTTAATTGGTTTTATACTGTTAGTACTGATACTATGGTACCGCTTTAAAAGACAATAAAGCACGTGCTGGATAACTACTACTACTGATGGTGTATTGTTGGTAATTGTATGATGCTTCAAACTCTTCTTATAGTTCATACTTAATTGATTACATTAAAACACAAAAATTGACTTTTCACTGTGTAGTATGATGATTTTTGTTAACATCGATAGATACTAGATAGAATACATGCAGGTAACTTTCTTTTAAATGCAATAAAAAATGTAGAACTTAGGTTACACCCTAAATTCTGCGGTGTTTTGTGCACATACAAAAAGTGAGTTATTTGTTTGTGAGATAGTTTTTTAGGTCGTTTTCTGTTAAACCACACGCTTCTAGAATGGCACGCTGAGTTTTAGTTAAAG
>Ga0123356_10000888_pt1 | contig 33102 bp, 28 predicted proteins | sample TergutEmb28metaG_2_FD_92546 | JGI IMG/M metagenome (GOLD analysis project Ga0123356, IMG submission 92546) | Embiratermes neotenicus P3 segment gut microbial communities from Petit-Saut dam, French Guiana - Emb289 P3 | ecosystem: Host-associated > Arthropoda: Insects > Digestive system > Gut ...
CGCTGTGTCGAACAATCGCGTTCACCCAGACAAACAACGTTGCCAAAGTTATCCGCAAGCAACTGCATTTCGATATGCTTAACCGGAAAAAGATATTTTTCCATATAGACCGCTCCGTCGCCAAATGCACAAGCCGCTTCCGCCGTTGCGGTATTATAGCTCTGTTCCAATTCGTCCATGGAGTTGACATGCCGGATACCACGCCCCCCGCCGCCCGAGCGCGCCTTTATCAGCAGCGGGAAGCCTATTCTCTCCGCTTCTGCTTTTGCATGCTCAAAGCTTTGCACTAAATCGCAGCCGGGAATCACAGGTACACCCGCGTCCCGCATCGTTTTTCTGGCCATATCCTTATCCCCCATCCGGGAGATGGTTTCAGCTTCAGGTCCTATAAATACTATGTCGTTTTCCTTGCAAAGCTTTGCAAACCCGGCATTTTCGGATAAGAAGCCGTATCCGGGATGAATAGCCTCCGCTTTTGATGCCATTGCAGCAGAGATGATAGATTCCATATTAAGATAGCTATCCTTTGACAGAGCTCCTCCGATGCAAAAGCTCTCATCCGCAAGGCTGACATGAAGCGATTCGCGATCGGCTTCGGAAAAAACGGCAACGCTTGCAATCCCCATTTCTTTGCATGCCCGTATGACACGAATTGCAATCTCGCCTCTGTTTGCGACAAGGATTTTTGAAAACATTCCCAATGCCCGTTCCTTTCAAAAAATCAAAATACTAATCCGCTCTGCTCTTAGTGTACAAGAGCGAATGAAAACTCTCCGGTAATGCACATCTTATCATTTACAAACCCTTCGCCTTCTATGAAAAAGAATATACCCTTCTGAGCTGTTTTTTTGCACTTAAATACTAATGTGTCGCCGGGTACAACCATTTCCTTGAATTTAATATTCTTAAGTCCTGCCAGATACGGGGTAAACCTGCCTTCTTTCCGGACCAAAAGGCAAGCGGATTGCGCCATCATTTCGCATAATATTACACCCGGGACAACCGGGTTCTCCGGAAAGTGTCCCTGCAGGAAAAATTCATCACCCCGCACTGTATACTTACCGATTGCCACATCATCATTAAGCTCCGTTTCATCAATGAGCAGCATGGGTTCCCGGTGAGGAAGTATGTTTTTTATTTCTTCTCTGTTCATTTGGAAAGCCCTCTTTTTATAAGGATATTTTAAATAAAACCTGCCCGAACTCCGCAATATCACCGTTTTTTATGCATATATCAACAATTTCCCCGTCTTGCTCCGCCGTGATTTCATTCATAAGCTTCATTGCCTCAATAATGCACAACACATCACCCTTTTTCACTTTACTGCCGATGCTGACATATGTTTCGGAATCCGGTGATGGTGCGGCGTAATATACACCAACGAGCGGGGACTTCACTTCAATCAAATTACTGAAATCCCCCGGCAAACTGATCTCCTCATGGATGCCGTCCGGGACTTCAGGAGCTGTAGAAGCAACCACTGCTTGCGATGTCTGAGCCCTTACCGGTGCTGCGGCAGTCTGCGGCGGTGCAGATGTCGCAGAAACTTCTCTTTCAATGCGAATGCGGTTTTCTCCTTCGCCCACTTCGATTGCACTAAGCCCCTTAGCACAAAGTATATCAGCCAGCTCTTTCACTCTTTCAAGATTCATGGGTTATGCCTCCATTTCGTATCCGTTAAACTACCTTATTTTGTTAAATAAAATCGCTGCATTGTGACCGCCAAAGCCCAGTGAAATTGAAAGAGCTTTGTCAATATCCGCTTTCCTTGCGACACCTGGCACATAATCCAAATCGCAGTCAGGGTCGGGTTCCTTATAACCGGCAGTCGGATGAACGATGCCTGTTTCAATGGTTTTTACCGCTGCGATGGCCTCACAGCCGCCCGCCGCTCCAAGCATATGCCCTATCATTGATTTTGAAGAGCTTATTGGGATTTTATATGCAAGCTTTCCTAATGCATTCTTTATAGCAAGCGTTTCAGCTTTGTCATTTAACGGCGTCGATGTTCCGTGCGGGTTGATATAAAGACCTTCGTCAGCTTCCTGCCCGGATTCCGCAATCGTAAGACGAATCAACTCCGTTGCGCCCAACGCTTCGGGATGGGGCGCTGTTATGTGGAAAGCATCATTGGTGTTGCCGTAACCGCTGATTTCGCAGTAAATCCTTGCATTTCGTTTTTTTGCGTGTTCGTATTCCTCCAGGACGATTACTCCCGCTCCTTCACCGATAACAAATCCGTCCCGTCGTTTATCAAACGGCATGGAACTATTATCCGGGTCGTTTGTGGTTGAAAGTGCCTGGCAATTAATGAAACCGCCTACGGCAAGCGGGTTGATGCAGGCATCCGCCCCGCCTGCTATAATCGCATCAGCGTAGCCGTATTTAATAGAGCGGAAAGCCTCTCCGATAGCGTGTGTGCCCGAAGAACAGGCACTTACTACCGGTAGGTTGGGACCCATAGCTCCATATTTCATTGCAACTAACGCAGAGCCCATATTCGCAATCATCATCGGAATAAAAAACGGTGATATCCGCTGAGGCCCTTTTGAGAGCATTTTCTCAGTTTCTGTAATAAATGTAGAAATACCGCCGATTCCCGAACCTATGTAAACGCCGGTTCTACCCGGCTGTGCATAACCGATGACTCCGCTGTCTTCAACTGCTTGCGTGGCGGCGGCAATAGCGTACTGTGCGAAAATATCTGTTTTTCTTATTTCGCTCTTATCTATATATTCCTCCGGGTTAAAATCTTTTACCTCGGCTGCGATTCTGACCTTTAAGCCGGACGCGTCGAACTTGGTTATTTCTCCAAATCCGTGCTTCCCGGCAGTAAGGTTCTGCCACAGCGCATCAACATTATTGCCTAACGGAGATATACATCCCAGTCCCGTTACCACAACACGTTTCATAAATATTTCGCACCTCCCTGCAAGCACAAAGCTGCAATCTTATAAATAATCAAATACAAAGTCCGCCATCCACCTTAATAACTTCACCCGTAATGTATGAAGAAAGGTCAGATGCCAAAAATACGGCTAAACCCGCAACCTCCTCCGGTGTTCCCATACGCTTTAGCGGAATTGCATTATTGGCATAATCCTTGACCGACTGCGGCAAACCCGCCGTCATATCGGTAATAATAAACCCGGGAGCAATAGCGTTGCACGTGACATTTTTACTTGCAAACTCCTTTGCCGTTGTTTTAGTGAGTCCGATTACCCCGGCTTTTGAAGCGGAATAATTTGCCTGTCCGGGGTTGCCCATTATACCGCTGACAGAAGAGATATTTATGATTCTTCCGTGTCCGGATTTCATTAATGAGCGGGAAAGGTGCTTTGTAAAGTTGAACACACCCTTCAGGTTGACGTTAATTACATCATCAAAATCCGACTCGCTCATTCGCAGCAGTAAATCATCCTTGATGATACCGGCATTATTTACAAGAATATCGACCGACCCGAAATCTTCGATGATTTTCCCGCATGTTGCTTTTGAATGGTCAAAGTCAGAAACATCACATTGATAAGTCTCCGCCCTTACGCCAAAGACTTCCGCTTTTCTTTTTACGTCGGAGGCGAGATTTTCACTCCCCCTATAAATGATGGCAATATTTGCGCCATTTTGCGCCAGACTTAAGGCAATTGCTCCGCCTATCCCGGCTGAAGCGCCCGTAATTACCGCTGTTCTTCCATTTAACATATTAATGACCACGCTTTCCGTTAGTTTGAGTTTATTCAAACTAATGCCCTTTCTCTTTAACTGCATAAAAATGCCTCGGCAGTTTTTTCCAGTGAAGGTAAATCCGATACGCAAAAGGTTTTTACATCAGGATTGATTTTCCTTATAAGCCCTGATAATGTCTTGCCCGGCCCGACTTCAATAAATGTATTAAACCCGTCGTCAATCATATTCTCAATTGTTTTTTGCCATAAAACCGGATGATTAACCTGCTCCGCCAACAGCTCCTTCGGTGCGTCGTACTCCTGGGCGGTTATATTGGAATATAATGGAACCCTCATTGCACCGAGTTCTTCCTTTTCAAGGTAACTCGTGACACTTTCGCTTGCGTCATCCATGAACGGACTGTGGAATGCTCCGCTGACAGCAAGCTTTACGGACTTCCCTCCATACTCCGGTACCGCTCTCTCAAGCTCATCTGCAGTACTCTCTGCGCATGCAACCACCGTTTGACCGGGTGAGTTGTAGTTGACCGGATAAGCCTCCGGCAGTGATTCGCAAATGTCTTCTACCTTTTCAGCGGGCAGCTTCAAAATCGCAAACATATTGCCTTTTTTTCTTTCGGCACATTCATGCATAGCCCTGGCTCTGTGGCAAACGAAATCATAAGCCTGTATCCTGCCCAGCAGCCCGGCGTAGCAGGCCGCAGGCACCTCACCAAGTGAAAACCCCGCAACACCGTCGGCGTGAATACCCTTTTCAGATAAAGCAGTTGCACATGCCAGATCGACCAAAAAAACAGCAGGCTGTGTATTTACAGTTATATCCAACTGCTCCTTGGGGCCGTTAAAACACAAATCCCGTACTTCGGCGGACATATCAAACAACTCTTTAACACTGCCGGAGTAGTCATATAAATCCTGCCCCATGCCCACAGCCTGAGCACCCTGCCCCGCAAAAACAAACGCGACTTTATGCATACTATGAGAATCCCTTCCCCAGCAATGTAATTGCTGCTGTTTGCAGAACAGCTTCGATTTGACTTACAAGCTCCTCAATGATTTCCCCGGCTGTTTGCTCTTTCATTATAAGTCCTGAAATCTGTCCCGCCAAAAAGCAGCCGTTTTTCAAATCACCTTCGACCGCAGCCAATTGCAAAGCGCCGACTCCGAGTTTTTCCAGTTCCTCGTCAGTTACTGAAGCATCATATTCCTTTGCGAACATATTTCTTGAAAAAGGTGTTTTTATCGAACGAACCGGATGTCCGAGCCGCTTCCCGGTGGTTATTGTATCAATATCTTTTGCGCCTATAACCTTATCCTTGTAGTTGCGGTGGATGCCACACTCCCTGGCAACTAAAAAGCGTGTTCCCAGCTGCACGCCTGCAGCCCCCAGCATAAATGCCGCTGCGATACCCCGGGAATCGCCGATTCCTCCGGCTGCAACTACAGGTATATCCACAACATCGCTCACCTGCGGAACAAGAGCCATAGTTGTCAACTCGCCAACATGCCCTCCTGCTTCTCCGCCCTCGGCAATAACGGCTGCCGCTCCGTTTCGCTGCGCCATTTTGGCAAGCCCTGTTGACGCGACAACCGGAATTACCTTTATGCCGGCATCTGTCCACAGATTCATATACCTTGACGGGTTGCCGGCTCCCGTTGTCACAACGGCAACCTTCTCGTCGGCAACAACCTTTGCCGTTTCCTCAATAAACGGACTCAGCAGCATAAGGTTTACACCAAACGGTTTATCCGTTAAAGCTCTTGCCTTTTTTATTTGCTCAGACACAAACGATGCAGGAGCATTCCCGGCTGCGATTATTCCGAGCCCTCCGGCATTGGACACAGCCGCAGTTAAAACCGCGTCTGAAATCCACGCCATGCCGCCTTGGAAAATGGGGTATTTTATGCCGATAAGCTCGCAAACAGACGTTTTAATCATAAAGCTGCCGCTCCTACTTCGAACTTTCAATTACCTTGATAAGATCTCCGACAGATTGAATATTATCATTCATATCGATTGTGATTGAAAATTCCTCCTCAAGGTTCATAACCAGTTCCACTGTGTCAAGTGAGTCGAGTTCCATTTCCGTGAATGTGCTCTGCTCTGTAACAACAAGATCCGGGTCTCCCTTGTAATCGCGCAGCATTTCTGTGATTTTCTCAAGCATGATAGCTCCTCCTAAATAGATTTGTTATTTTTTACAGGGGGATACGCAGTAATGCAAAGCCCCTCTGTTCTGCCGCTGATTATTACTCCCAGACCATGATACAACTGCCAAAGGTCAGCCCCGCGCCAAATGCTGTCATAAAGACAGTGTCGCCGGGCTTCATTTTTCCCTCTTCCAACATCTCAAATAGCAGCAGAGGTATGGAAACAGAGGATAAGTTACCGTATTTTTCAATATTGACGGGGAACTTGTCCTCCGGTTGGTGCATTTTTATCCTTATTGAATCAATAATCCGTTTGTTCGCCTGATGCAATATATACCAGTCGATTTGCTCCGGAGGCATTTCAAGCGTTTCCAGGGCTTTCTTTATTTCAGACCCCACAACGTTGACCGCAAACTTAAAGACCTCCTGCCCTTGCATATGCAGGTAACCCTTTTCAAGCTTTTCTAAGATATAAGGGCTGTTTCCTGTATCATATGGCGCATTCAAGATTGTTGTATCAGCGGTTGCCGATAAGGATGAATATTTTATTGCATCTCCCGTTGTAACGACACAGGCGGCAGCGCCGTCTCCAAACAACACACAAGTGTTACGGTCATTCCAATCCATACGTGTTGACATTTTTTCTGCGCAAATTACCAGAATGTTTTTTGCTTTGCCTGTTGCAAAAAATCCTGCGGCAACTTCGAGCGCATATATAAACCCCGCACATGCCGCGTTTATATCAAAAGCCGGGCATTTTGTGCCGATTTTCTCAGAAATAAAGCAGGCAAGTGATGGTGTTTGGTAATCGCCTCCGATTGTTGCGCATATAATCAAGTCTATATCGTCCGTTATAATCCCCGCCTTATCAATTGCCTGCAGGGAAGCGGCAACAGATAAATCGGTCAAAGACTCATACGTGCAGATGTATCTGCTTTTTATGCCTGTGCGGGTAACAATCCATTCATCGTCGGTATCAATAAAACCGGTGAGCTCGTCATTATCAACACACCTTTTCGGGATACCCTTGCCAATACCGGTTATTTTTAAACTCATTTTTACGCCTCAATTTGCTTTTTGAAAAACTCGCTCAACCTTGTTATCGCTCTGAACAGCACATCCTTCTCTACATCCGGGATTTGACTGCTGATATTTCTAACCATTCTTGTGTGAAAAAGGCGGTGTGCTTTTTCTATTTTTCTGCCCATATCAGTCAAGCTGATAATTGTCCTGCGTCCGTCCTTGGCACAGGGAACCTTCTTTATGAACCCCTTGCGCTCCAGCTTTTTTATTGCAACTGTTGCGGTCGGCATAGAAACATTTAAAAGTGAAGCGACCTCGCTTACCGTTGATTCCATATTCTCCTGCGACCCTATGACCTCAATCATGTGTGCCTCAGTCATGGTAACGGGAGTGCTGACGATCCTCTTTAGCGAGCTCTCTTCAAACTTAAGAATAGAGTTAAAAGTATCAACCAGAACGCTGTTCAGACTCGTTTCAAAAGTGTTCATACATAAACCCCTAATAATTAGTTATACTAACTAAATAAATAATAACACACCTTTCCCATTTGTCAACAAATATTTTTTGTAACTGCTACACACTCCAAAAGGCGGGTATAGTCTGTTAATTCACTGCGTCTGTATTTATTTCTCCGAGAGCAGTACGGCCCTTACCGGGGCGCCGTCGCACCCGCCAAGTTTTACGGGGAATGCACATAGTGTATACTCCCCGTCCTCAACTCCGTCAAGTACGGCATTTTCAACAACCGCCAGACCCGGTGCCATGATGGTCTCGTGGATTTCTGCTTCGTTATCGAGCGGGGCAATGCTCCATGCATCGGTAACTATAGTTCTTACGCCCGCTTCCACGATGTAGTCCGCAGCATCCTTTGCCAGATAGCTAAAACCGCCGCCGTGAATAACCAGCCGCTCGCAACCGTCGATTTTTCCCTCAAGAGCATTACGGGTTATCAAGGTATTCTCCGGAAAAGTAATTACCCGGCAAGAACCGTAATATAAGGACAACTCCATTTTATCAATGCCGGTAGTATTATCCTTTATAAAATGCCTGCTTGCATCAGCATGGGTTCCCATGTGGCTGCCGGCTGTAATCATGCTTGCGTTAAAGGCTGCTCCCTTGTGCATATCATAGACCTGGTTCACCTCAATTGATGATGCTCCCGGATAAACCGGCGCATCCTGCGCAACACGCGTAATATCAATAATTCTCATGTTTTATAGTTGTCCTTTCTGTTTTAATCATAACCGTATATGCTACCTTCCGGTTAATATTCTACCCCATACTTCACCTATTGACAATAACGCACTCAAAACAATAAATACCTTAAACTTTTCTGAAAATATCCAGTGAATGGCTTGATATGCCGCTTAAATCCTCGCGCTCACATGTTGCAAAGTGGTATCTCAGGAGCAGTTCAAAAGTCTCCTCGTTCATAGCATCCAAAGCGTCTCGCATACATTGCGAATATCTGGCACACCCTCCTGTAGCTACATAATGAAGCCTCGTTACAGGGAAAATGGACATCAAATCGTCAATATGCTCCTTTCTCACCAGCTCAAATAAATCCTTTGGTCCGGAGTGTGTTTCAAATGTCTGAGGGTCGATGAGTCCCTTATCAATAAATTCTGCAATGTTTATTCTGCCGTTAATAAACCCTTCAAAGAGAATGCAACTGTCTGACAAAACATAAGCAGCGAATATTATGCCGTTTTGTTTTGTCACACGAATCGCCTCACCGACAGCCTGCCTTTTATCGCTTTGGCTGTAAAGATGATATAAGGGACCCAGCAGCAATGTAATATCGTATGTGTTGTCGGCAAAGGCCGATAAATCCATCGCATTTCCTTGAGTTATAGTAACATCTTCACCGTGCTTGGTGTTTTGCTTAAAAATATTAATGTTATGCTCGACAAGCTCCACGGTGTCCACGGTGTAACCCTTGCGTGCCAGGTTGTGAGAGTATCTTCCGGTTGCAGCGCCGATTTCAAGAATTCTGTCACCCGGCATCAGATACTTTTCAATATATCGCATTGTAGTTAAAAACTCAATCGCGCCGCGCCGTGAACCGAGTCTTCCATCCTCATCATAATTGCTGTAGTAATCGATAATATATTGATTTGTCTCCATTTGCTTACCCCTTCCCGTCTGACTTCCGGCCCGCATACATCAAATGCTCCGACCAACTCAGATACTCTTCCCTCTCGCATAGCTTCTCTGCAATATAAAGCATTGCTTCCTTTACTTCCGGCGATTGCTCCATAAACTTATGCAAATTTGGAGCAAGAATGCTCTCCTGACCGAACAAGTGCAGCTTTTCCAAATCAAACTGTGACATAAACGGAATTACCTCATGCTGAGAAATAAAGAAAGCCTGCGTAAAAGCTCTGCCGCCATAACTCTCGCCGTTGACGAGCGGAACAAGGAACCTTTCCTCATCAGGGTCGGCAAACGCTTCCGGAACTTCACGCAAGCCAAACACAAGACCGCCGCTCATGCTGATAAATGCCGCAAACAGTATACCACCGGGCTTAAGCAGGTTTAGAGCGGCATTTAATGCTGCGACCCTGTCCTTTTCCTCGAGCAAATGATAAAGCGGTCCCATTAACAGCACATGGTCGAACTGCTCTGTGTCGCCTTGCATTAAACCGTCTTGTCTCTCGCCGCCTTGCACCGTATTGCCCGACTCCCCGGATGCAAGAGCGCTTATGACTGCATCAGCCTCCCTCGCATCACCGCATATTGTCTTAACAGGCAGCCCGCTCTCGGCGGAATGTTTAATTACATGATTCACGTTTTCCGGGGAAAGGTCGAATAATGTAACATCGCAGCCCTTCTCCGCAAGGTAAAATGAATAACGCCCCGGTCCACCGCCAATATCAAGCACCCTGTCTCCTGGCATGATATACCTGTCGAGCATACGACATGTCAGGATAAACTCCGGCTTATCCACAAGTCGTCCCCACTCAACTTCAACAGAGCTGTTATAGAATTCCCGGACGATTTTGACATTTTCCTCACTGGTTACTTTTACTTCTGCAATGCCTGCCATTTCTGTATCCCCCATTATCTAAAATAATCAAGCGGCTAAAGGTTTTCATTTCCCTTAGCCGCTTATTGCTTTAATAATATTTTGCTACTAACTCATATTATGCAACAAAGGACTAAGCCTGTGACCCCATAACGGAAGCGCAGACATTGTATCAATACTAAAGCAGTAGTTGCACGTATGAATTCTCACAGCACTTATCCTTTCATAAAACTTGTAGCTAACAATAACTCAATTGCAGATGGATGTCAACATGAATATTTATTCACTTCCGGGTGCGATTTTAATCCCGGCTGACATGCTGCCGCTCATATGGACATGCTCAAGGCAAAAAGCTGAGAATCTCGCTGATAAAGAAAGAGCCTACAATACCAATCTTAGATGAAGCGGCGACGCCGTCGAGATCGTTAAAATGCCACCATTCTGAAGCCAAAGGCGTGAATCCTGCTTCAGTAAAATAATTTTGCAAAAGTATTGCCCCCGGTGTCATAGTGTCGGAAAGAGGCGCGCTTCTCCATGCATCGCGGGACCTTGAGGATACCGGTTCCGTAAAGGTTATAGCCAGGGGGCTGAGCTCGTGTATAGTGGTGGGCATGATATATTCCTCGTATGTGATATTTCTCGTAAAAGACATCTCGCCGACCTGCATAATATCGTGGGATATCACCCTCCCGAGACTCACGTCAAAAGCCACCCCCCGCTGATGGTTTGAAATAGTAGTGGCGATAAACCAATTGAGGCTCCACGGGTCGGTAGTTATAGCTTCGTTGACCTCCTCGTTTTCTTCCATCAGCTCCATGAGGAGCGCGACGCTTCTCTGCTGGGAAGCATGAGCGCGGTAGGCCTCATGAAGGATTATTGTATCCCCGGCTTCAAGAGCCAACTGCTGTGCCCTGTATAACAGCTTGCTTGTGGAGTAAAGCGAGGGAACAATAAACTCGAACCTCATAAGACGCGGGTTATAAGCCCAGGCATCATAAAGCTTCTGCCCGGTCACGCCGGGTATTTCATACCCTGAGGAGCGTGTCAGAGCCGAGTACGCATTAGTTACATTATACGCAATTGACGGGATAACATCCGGTAGATTGATTAAGCATCCTGCGTGCTCGACCCAACCCGCCTTTCCCTCACTGCTTTCAACATACCACCAGTCACCCAGTTCTTTTTTGATAACAAACACCTGACCTGCTTCAAAATCAGTTATTACTTGTGATTCAACGTTTGCATCACTGTAGAGCGGCATAGCCGTACCCGCCCAGCCTGTCGCACCTTCAACAGGAAGCTCAAGCATAACTTCAACAGGAGTATATGCCGGGTTCTCAGGCTGAACACCATCCGCTTCACCGGGATTGCCCGGTTGTTCAGCGGATGCCGGATCACCGGGAGCTTCCGGCTCGTCAATTAAATTATCATCACCCGGGTTCCCGGACGGGTCTTGCTCATCCGGTTGTGAAATCTTTGGCGGCGAAACATCCGGTTCACTTGTTTCGTGAGCGGCAAAAGGTGTTTTTCCGGACCACAAAAACATTGTAGCCAAAAACACTACAGTTAAACAGACTATAAGCCTAATTTTGGTTTTTACCATAACAACCGACCCCCGCACCGGGTATTTGAATTTACAATGAAACGACGGCAACTCCCTCGCAGAAATACCTCTATAAAAACATCGCCATTTTAAGCATAAAAGTCGAGTTTTACATGTACTAAATTGAATGAACTCTATTCCTCGTCAACAAGAACTTCAGAGTTCTTGATAGCATATTCAAGCAACGTACCGATAAGCTCATTGCGTGAGCGTTCAGTTTTAATAGATATTTCATCTATTCCTTCAATAATTTCTTTTCTTACTCTAATTGATAACGTCCTGTATCCGTCGTCGCCTCTTGGGTATTTTGATGTAATTGTGAGTTTATTATTTGGCATATCTATCACTCCTCATATATAATATGCCAATAAATACATCATAATTATATGTTATATATCATGTTATATGTATTGTTATAAATAAATATCATTATTTCGCTAATGTTTCATAAAATTCTTCCGATATAACGTACATGGGTATTTATCATTATTTTGCATAAATATGTTTGGAATGGATTCCGGCCCCATGTAATTCACGGAGGAATAAAAAATGAGAATCGTAGGATTAGTAATAGCAATAATTGAGATCACCGCTAACCAATAACAGCAAACATTACAGTTTGACAGTATTGGCAAGCGGTTAATTTTGTTCCCGCAAGAGTATAAAATTTTAAGATAGTTGGAGGACTTCTTATGAATTTACTGGGAATCATCAATCAAAAACACTACGCAAGCAGAAAATGGTAAGCCACAGGCAAAGGTATAATCCGGCATAGTCAATGAAGAATGCCATCAAACCCGTTTATGTAAAGCAATCGAGTTCTCAAGGATGAGAACACAAAAACGAAAGGAATCGTATCATGATAAACTCAACAAGCACAAACACATATGTGCGATCTTCAGACAGTAAACATAACACATCTTCAACCAAAAAGAATCATTCAGATAAAACAACACAACATGAAACCCCGCCCGATAAGCAATATATACTTGAACTATCCGGCTTAAATAAACAAAGCGAAACAGCTGTATACCAAGATTATAAAACAGTCGCCATATTGGAGTTGTCCGAAGAAACACGGGAAAAGCTTGGAAACATGAAATTAAGAGAAAACGAGCGTGCTGAAGCTGCTGAAGAGGAAGGCGAAGGAGAACGACCCTCCGATGAAACACGTAAGCTGACACGTATGCTGGTTGCCGCTAAAACCTCTGACGAAGTGCAATCTGTACTTATGGATACCTATGGCCATATGCGTGAATGGCAAAAACTGGCTGCTAATGGTGACAAAGAAGCTATAAAGGTTGTCAGAAAGCTCAACAGACTAATTTCCAGAGGAAATCGGAAAGTAAGCGATCTCCACAAAGAAATGGTGATGCACCAAAGACAGCAAAGAGCTGAAAAAGCAGAGAGAAACCAGGAAGCCAGACGACTTGAGAATGAGTTGAAAGAAGCACAGAGAGAGCGAAAAGCACGGGAACGCAGATACCTCCAAGAGAGAGATGATGATAACGATGATGAAGAATCATCGGAATTCGGTCCAACAATGGCGGAAACAGAAGCGAAAATAAGACAGCTTGCCGGTGAAATGGCAGCTCTGAAAACAAACGCAGTCGATGTCGGAAATACCGGTTCATTCGATGGCATGGCGGCGGATTTAGATGGCGGTGGTATCGAAAGTGCTGAAGTATCAGAGCCGGAATCTTCAGACGAATAACAAGCAAAGAGGCTTCCTTTTAACGAAGTATGGAACGGAAGCAGAGGGATCATCCCTCGCTTCCGCCCTGCTTCCTAAAGTATAGCTTGATAATATACAATAGCGTCCGTTGTTTTCCGTGCCGGGTTCTTTTCACCCCGCCTGCTCAGGCTTATCAGGATCCGGGTCGGAGTCCAGAGTTATGAAGTAATCATAAAACGGCATAAGGAACTTGTATCCCTCAACAATACGGGTTACCAGCTTGCCGGAGAACAGCTCCTCGCCATTGGGTTGAATATGTATCAATGAAAAAGACTTTCTGTTATACCACGCCTCTGTGCCGGATGTTGGCGCATCTTTTTTTCGTGAATACTCAGGACCGTCGAGGACAAACTCATTCTGCTTAACAAGCGGAGCAATCAATTTCTCAAAAGTCTTTGGATTTTTGTCTATTCGCGCCCTGAATTTTGCCATCGTCTTCGGGCGTGCCTGATAGTACCCCAATCCGTAGCTCCAATTCTCAGGGGCAAGCTCAAACCAAAACACAGGAGTAGACGTCCATTCCTCGCTGGGCCTTTCTATAGAAAACCACAGATTTGTTCTGTATGGGTCGCCACCTTTCACCCGGCGCGCATCCTTATATATGCGCGAAACTTTATGAATAAAACCATGTTTGCCAAAATCAGATGATATTTGCTCAAACACCGCCTTCCCCAAGTCCTTCATCGGATTAAGGAAGCTGCGTAAATACTCATCCTTATGCGCTTCAAACCACGGCTTCTCGTTGTTGAAACGCAGATTCCACATGAAATCAATTGTTTCCTGCGAAAATCCTTCAAACATAACCTTCACTCCCTTCATATGAACCGGAAAAAGTGTACAACATTCAAATCCTCGGCCATCTCAAGACCGTGGCTGCCGAGGCTTCTGTCAATTTCATGACAACCATGGTCAGTGCAAAAGCCGGTAAAAGTCCGGTGAGCGGACCAATGCAGCTTAATATGCTCAATCAACAGGCGGTACATTTCAATACACTCCTTAAGCTCATTCATCGCTTCAAATGACTCCGGACCTGTGCGGTGCATAGCTGCATCATAATTACCGTTATAGAGCACTATCAAGTCGTGATTGTCTTCTTCGATCAGCTCCAGTGCTTTTGTATTGCATTCCTCATGGGTGTAGCAAATGTAGTAATCCATGTTCCTCTCAAGGAAGATGCATGAAATACTGTCGTTGACGGTCGATACAATGGCAGGCTTAAGTCCTGCGCGGATATAAGCGTCAAAAATGGTATCTGCCTTTAAAACGGGCTTTTCATACGCTTTAATACCATGCAAATCGGGCATCGTTCCGGTATACATAGACGCAAAACACACGGGTGTGACGGTTGGCATTACAGACAGCATCGGTAGCTGGATATCCGACGATATTAATGTTTTCTCAAATAAAGCCGTATGCTTTTGAAATAACCACATAGCTATTGCATCCGGATTATACATAAAAACCCGGTCAATTTTTTTACTGCCGAAAAATTCTTTAGCACAGTTGCAAATTATATCAATCGACGCAGCTGCATTCTCAGGTGCGCAAATACCTGCCAAATCGGTTATAGTCCGTGCAATGCCTGTAATCGGTATTGAATTTAACTGCCTTCTCATATTCTCCTCCTCGTATGATGATGACATAGGGCTACGGCTTGCGCATCGCTTGCTCGTAATGCTCATGGTCAAGCTCGGGGGAAGGTGCATTTTCGCAGAGCCAATGGCGTATGTGGAAGCAGAGGGCGCAACCTGAAGGATACCCGCTGTCGTTTACGATGAACCCTTTGAATACAGCGTATTCCAGCAGACGTTCAACACCTCCTGCTAATAGTGTTTCAAACACGGGATATTTACCGTCAGGAATACCGTGGACAGCTTCGCTTAGTGGTATGGCTATTCCGGTGCAGCCCGGCGGGATGTACTGCCCGTGCATATCAACGTGAAAATGCTCACCCGAAAGCAGCCTTTGGCAAGGACGTTTGTTGAGTACATCGGAAGCCGGCTTGCAAGGATAATACTCCGCTTCGATTCCAATCGCACGGCCACCAAAATGCAGACTGTAACTCTTTGCAGTATCAATGATATACCGTGGAGAAATAAGCGTTTCCATTTCCTCCCGGTTATGAGCTTTGCTTTTATCCAAACGCGCCATTGCAGGAAGATATCTTTCCTGCCAAAGAAAATACCCAAACCCGGCATCATTGCAAGCCTTCGCCAAAGACAAAGGCAGCTCTATCGGGACATATTCAGCATGAAACGGGTCGAGAGAGATGCAAAGAGTTCCTGCATCCGCGTTAAGCAGCTCCCGCAAGTACGTCTCACTTCGCAGCGTATCAGATGCCCAATAAGCATTTGTTTCAATATATTCCACGCGTATGCCGGAATCTGTTAAGGTGCGAACAAGTATAAGCAAGCTGTCAAAATCCAGAAAAGGCTCTCCTCCGCCGATATGAACGGAGCGGCAACCTGCAAAACGCAATAAACCGCTCACAGACTTGGCGATTGCCTCCGTTATGTATCCGTCGGTCCTCTCGGGAGAGCATGCATAAAGACAGTGGCGGCACATGGCTGTACACCGGTAGTTTGCCATGATTCCGCCGTGCATTAATCTTTCGGTTGTCAGCATTATAATTTCCCTGTATCTGTTGTCCGTCAAACTGTCCTGCGCCGGGCTTTACCGGTACGCGCCGGGTATCACCAGCTCTGTTTTGACAGGTGCAACAACGCCTTCCTGAACTCCAAATCCTCAATATAGTCTATCAGCTCCGCAGTTCCCGGCACCCTTTGCAGCTTGCCAATCAAATTCACACACTCCATGTCACCGGTTACAAGCAGGGTTTCCAGAGTGATCTTCAGCTCCTGCAGCTCCTCGGCGCTCAAGGGTTCGGTAAACTGCGCTTCGTCGATCTGTACAGGCTCGTTGGCAAGCGGCTCCAGCTCATTAAAAGCCTTCCTGAACTCTCTGTCAAGTGTGGCCAACTGCTCATCGGTTACATCATTGGTACCATTCTTTAATTGAGCCTCCACAACCCCTGCGGCATCCTGCAGTGCAGTAATGGCTAAAAGCCCGGCATTGCCCTTTAATGTGTGCGCCCGCCTGTGTGCCAGTTTAAAATCACCGTCATTGATTGCTCTTATTATCTCGTTGTATTCCTCGTTGCTTTGCCTCACAAAATTTCTTATCAACTTCTGGCGGAGCTCAATATCGCCCTTTGCACGCTCACCCTCATCCTCGCTCTGCACGGTAACAAGCGTTAGATACTTCATCAAGCAACGCCACAGCTCATGGGAAGTGAAAGGCTTACCTATGTAATCATTCATACCGCTCTTTAAGTATATCTCCACGTCGTCGGTCATTATATTCGCCGTCATAGCCACGAGAGGTACCTCCTTGTCAAGCTCCATAATTTTCGCAGCCGCTTCAAGACCGTCCATAACAGGCATATGCATATCCATAAAAATCATGTCATACATTTTAGCGCCGTTGTTAATGCGGCTTTGCACCATCTCAATACCGACTTTACCATTCTCGGCAACACTTGTTCTTAAGCCCACCCTCGCAAGATGGTCGCAAATAACCTGTTGATTCATGATGTTGTCTTCGCAAACCAGTATTTCACCCTTGAAGAATGGCTTTTCAAAATCGTTGAGTATGACACCGTCGTTCATCTCAACATCATTCATATTTATTGTGTCAAAGGTTAAGCTAAAACTGAAAGTGCTTCCGACACCGGGCTCGCTGTCAATTGAGAGCTTCCCGCCCATCATCTCCAAAAGTTGACTGACAATCACAAGCCCAAGCCCTGTTCCGCCGTATTTTCGCGTTGTCTCTGACTCCGCCTGAACAAAGGGGTTCAAAACCCTCTCTATCTGTTCGTGAGTCATACCAATGCCGCTGTCCTTAACCTCAAAAAGGAAAGTTATATTATCCCCGCTTGTTTCCTTTATAATCGTATTGAGGTTAATTTCGCCGGATTCTGTGAACTTAACGGCGTTTGAGAGCAGATTTACAATCACCTGGCGCAGCCTTGTAGGGTCTCCCAAAGGCATCATGTCCGGCACAGGCTCAACATTAAACTGCAGTTCAACACCTTTTTCAGAAGCCTTCGGCATAACAAGAGTACGGCAGCTATTGAGCAGTTCATGCATATCAAAGGGGATGCTTTCCAACTCCATCTTATCTGCTTCGATTTTCGATAGGTCGAGTATATCGTTTATGATTTGCAAAAGCCATTCTGCGTTTGTTTTTATTTTTCCCAGATATTCTCTGGTTCTCCGGGGTATCCTGTCATCAAGAGCAAGCTCTGTGAAGCCTATTACGCTGTTCATCGGAGTCCTTATCTCATGGCTCATATTAGCGATAAAAACAGACTTCGCTTTATTAGCGATATCCGCCTCAGACCGCTGCTTTTCTGCCCTAATCCTCTCACGCAGCCCTATGAGCATAATACGCAGGGAATCAGCGAGCGAACCGATTTCGTTGCTGCTGTTTATAGCCAGCTCGGCATCAAAATTACCGTCAGTTATCTGCTCGGCAAATTTTCTGCATTTCATAACCGGATGGATTATAAGCCGCCATATCAGTAAAATAAAGATAAAAAATATAGCAATACTTGCAACTAACGCAACCCACATCAACCGCTCGGAGCCTGCACGCCTTGCGTTGATTAAATCGTATTCAATGTTGAAGCGTTCACTCATTTCATGAAGAAACTCGTTCAATGGCTCAAGAATATCAGAAATCGCGTCAATGTAAGCCTGACTGAAAATAAGGGATATCCCTTTTTCCCTGTCCGGCTCGCCTATTATCGTATAATTACCGTGTTCATCCGGAAATATACCGCGTACGGCATTCATCGCCTCTATTTCTATTTCAACCAGCCTGTCTGAAAGCTGTAATGAGAGCAATATCAACTCCAGCTCACGCTCCGAATACCCTGCATCCTCCATAAGAATGTAAAGCGGTATGGTTTCCCCCGGTGCGATTAAATAGTTGAGCGGTCTGGGTCGTTCGCCCTCCATTATATGCACGATTTTCATGAACTCATCGGCGAATATCTCATCACCCGTTACAACAAACTTCCTAACGGCATCGGACAGATTATAAGAGCTCTCCTTCAATTCGTCGGCGATTAGCTGCGTCACAAACCGGTTATCAGCAAGCTCGCTCACTGCTGTGCTGTATCTGTTCATATTAATATAAGAGATACAAATCAAAAGAATGGCAAGAAAAAAGATAAAGCCGGAAATAATAATTATATTTTTTATCTTCATAACTAAAATCCACTCAATTTGTGATACTTGCATTTCCTTATGCTGTTTCAGTATAGAAGAAGAGCTTACTCCCGTCAAGTCGCATTATTGATATCTTATATTAATACGCAGAAACCACGCACCATATTGAAGCGCTATGAAGAGTTACGTCAAACGCAATTATATGATACCATTCCGGAAGAAATCTTGTTATACTGGCTATATCTTGGAAACAGGGTGTATAAAAATGAAACTAAGAAGTAAAATACTGCTGCCGGTTATCATCATTCTTGTCACAGTTGTTTCATCAATCACCGCAATCAACTTCTTAATTGCCAGGCAAATCGTAACAGAAATGATAGACACCGAGATGGACGCAGCTATCAGTAACATCCTTGCGGCGGAGCGTTTATCAAATGAGATTACCGATATTGTAATAAACGAGCTGAATGTCAAAAACATCAGCCTGGCAATGGCTCTTGCCGAAATTTTAAGGCTTAACCCGGAAGCCCTGGAAACAAAGGAAATGATAAGGCTCGCCGAAATGCTGAGCGTTACAGAGGTTCACGTTGCGGACGGGGAAGGAATACTGCGGCACGGAAATGTACCGGACTATGTTGGCTTTGACTTTTCATCGGGAGACCAGTCGAGACCGTTTCTGGAAATAATTGATAACCCGGATTTAAAGATTGCCCAGGAAGCGCAGCCGAATGTTGCTATTGGGGCAATGTTTTCATATATAGGTGTTATTCGCGTCGATTCACCGGGATTTGTCCAGGTCGGCATAAGCGCGGAAATACTGGATAACATGACAGCCTCGTTCGACATCCAAAAGACTGTAGAAAGAAGCAGGCTTGGTATAAACGGATTTTTGTTTATTGTCAAGGACGGCATAATAACCGCTCATCTGGACGCGAATATGATAGGCAGGAGCTTTTCACCCGAAGCGCAGATAGAAATAAAAGAAAACAGAATGTGGCTGACACTGGACGCAACGGAGTATTATGCCGGATTCTACGGCACTGACAGCTTTACCGCCTACGCCGTTGTCACAAGAAGTGAGTTCTACTCAAACATCAACATGATGAGTACCTTATCTATAGTCGTATCTGTTATAGCGGTCGTGCTGATGATTATTATACTGCTTGTCGTTTCATGGCGTATAACCCTTCCGATAAAAAGCCTTGTTACAGCATCTGAAGAGATAGCCCGCGGAAACCTGGACTACAGCATAAATATAAGTACAGGTGATGAAATTGAAGAGCTGGGACTGTCGGTTAATAAAATGGCAATTGATTTAAAAGATTATATTTCAAATTTGCAAGCAGTGACTGCCGAAAAGGAACGCATCGGCACGGAGCTGGATGTTGCGACAAAAATACAGGCAAGTATGCTTCCGTGCCTCTTTCCCGCATTCCCGCACCGTTCGGAGTTTGACATTTTCGCAAGCATGCATCCCGCAAGAGAAGTCGGGGGCGATTTTTATGATTTTTTCCTGATAGATGACGATACCTTAGGTATAGTAATGGCGGATGTATCGGGAAAAGGAGTCCCTGCCGCGCTGTTTATGGTCATAACAAAAACCCTGATAAAAAATAATGCGCAATACGGGAAAAGCCCCAAAGAAGTTTTTGAGGCTGTAAATAATCTGCTATGTGAAAATAATGATGCAGATATGTTTGTAACGGCATTTCTGGGATATCTGGATATACCGGGCGGGAAAGTTACTTATGTAAACGCGGGGCATAACCAACCCTTGATTAAGCGCGCGGGAGAAAGGTTTAAAAAGCTGGAATCAAAGCCGGAATTTGTCCTCGCAGGTATGGAGGATGTGCAGTACAGCCAGCACGAAATAGAATTAAAAACAGGCGATATGCTGTTTCTGTATACCGACGGGATAACCGAAGCGGTGAATAAAGAAAGCAAGCTTTTTACGGACAGACGGTTATTGAAGTCGGTAAACAACGTTTCAGACATATATCTAAAAGAATTTACAGAGTCAATTAAACAGGAGATCGATAACTTTGCGGATGGAACGGAACAGGCAGACGACATAACTATGCTCGTACTGCGGTATATGAAATAAAGCGCAGGGGGAACAAGACGGGATAATATCCCTTATGAACTAATGTTGTTTTTGCGTATGCGTAAATAAACAAACACCCCGGCTCCGATGCCGATGACAGCAATAATAATCACTATCCACAAAACAGCTCCTCCGCCGCCGGATTCATGAGGCTCGGGCAGCGGGGTTTCAACAATAGCCGGAGAAGCAGCCGGTGATTGCGGAGAAGCAGCCGGAGCCTCGGGCGGCCGCCATGACGCAGCGTCAAGAACAGAAAAGAATGCGGGTTTAGCCTCATAATAATCATCAAACAATAAAGGATAACCCAAACTGCGCCAACTAACATCGTCGGAAAGCCCCCAAAATGTAACCCGGTCGATATGGTCTGCATATGCAACAAAAACCTTAAATAAATCACCATACAGTTTTGCCTGCTCCGCCAGCTCCGCTTCACTCGGGGCTGTTGTGCGGTTACGGTAGTTGCCATAATCGCCGAAGGGGATATCAAGCTCACTTATGCTGATACGGACGCCCGCTTCTATGAACTCCAGTATAGTGGCCCTTACATCCGCGACATCAAGCTGCTCGGTCCAGTAATGCGCCTGCATTCCGAGACCCTCAATAAGCAGGCGGTCGGGTTCTGTATTGCGTGGATCGGCTTTCCATTTTTCGTTAAGCTCAACAGCCATGCTTGCCATAGCTTTGCGTTTCCCCGCGAACTCTTCGTTAAAATCGTTATAATAAAGAACAGAGCCGGGATCTGCCAGTCTTGCAAATACGAACGCGTCGTATATATAATCTGAAGCATGTTCTCCTGCCCCGCTATCCGCTCCGTTATCATACGCCCTGTACCACGGAGAGTCCGTACGCAGCGCATTTTGCCATGCAGTGCCCTCGCTGACATTATCCGTAAAGGCTTCATTAACTACATCCCAAGAAGCGACGCGCCCTGCGAAGTGACCTGCCGTTTTGCTGATATACAGCTCCATGTTGCTTCTTGCTTCCTCTCGGGTAAGGATACCGTCGGAGTTGCTTGTCAACCACCCTGCGGTCTGTGAGTGCCAGATAAGAGTATGCCCATGGACAGCAATCCCGTTTTCCAGTGCCCAGTTGACAAGCTGGTCGGCTCCGCCAAAGTTGAACTCGTCTTCAGACGGTGCTATATATAACGGCTTCATTGAATTCTCGGCAGTTACCAGATTGTAGTGATGCTTGAACATTGCCGCAGTTTCGGGGTTGTCCATCCTGTAACTGTCGGTGGCGTTGCCGATAAGGAATAAATCCTTGTAAGTGCCGGCAAGTGACGGAAGCGATAAATCCCATTCGGGAACCCTTATATGCTCCAACTCGCCGACCTGATATATTTCAATACTATCCCAGTACCAAATGTCGGGATGATTCGGAGCATCATTAATTACAATCCGGAAATCGAGCGTATTAATTGCTTGTGATTGCAGAGGAAGGGTAACATCGATTTTCTTCCACTCGTCGAAGGGCAGATTACCGAAATCGGGAGGGAACTTGACTACGCCCTGCGCTCCGGGGTAGTCACCGTTGATGACAAAACCGGGTCCTGTGAGAACTGTTTTATCCGGATTCTCGTCAAGAGCGGCGAAGCACCATGCGACAATACGGTAAACACCTCCGGGAGGTAGCGGCTCGGGCAAAGTCAGGCGAACAGCGTTTTCTGCACTGTTGAATGTAGAGCCGTTATTTGTCACCCTCAAAGCCGTATCGTCATTAAAACCGGCACTCGGGCCTGTGAACCACTCGATTTCAGCAGCCGACCCGTTCGGAGCCCAAAATTCCGATTCCGCCGCTTCATTGTCGAAGGTATAACTGTAAAGAAGCGTTTCTGATTCGGCAGCAGCAGGCACTCCCGGCAGCGGAATCAGCATCAGACAAACCGCCAGGCAGATTAGTGTTGATATGATTCTGTTCTTCATAGTATTGCTTATTCCTTTTCGATATACTGACAACCGGTACATACGCAGGCGTACATAGATATATTAGCATAGCATATACGACTAAACAATACCCGGCACAGAGCCCGCCCGCGCCGCCCGGACACAGCGTAACACTACTGCGCTCTGAGCAGGCGCCGCATAACGTGGTTTTTTAAGTTAGCGGACGTTTTTTCGTGCAAAATCTTTTCATCAATCGGCTTTACAATAAAATCGGAAGTGCCGAAATAAAAAGCGGCGGATAAACTGTCAACGGCCCCCTCGGCGGTCAGGTAAATAACAGGCGTCTCATTATGCCCCGCAAACTCCCGTATGATAGGGACCAGATCAAACCCGTTCAAGCCGGGCATACTGCAATCCAACAGGAATAAATCGGGTGAAATTTTCTTTAAAAACGCCTTTATCTCCTGAGGCTCCCTGAGCAGATACACCTTGTATCGCTCTTCCAAAATTCTTTTAACCGACTTTAACACACCGGGGTTGTCGTCAACTGCGAGGATAATCGGCCTGTTGGTATCATTTGCGGACGGGTCGAGCTGATATTCTATGCACCCTATTAAATGCGAATCGGAAAAAGGTTTTGTGACAAAATCTGCAGCGCCGTGATTAAGAGCCATTGCCATAATGTTTCTGTCATTTTCTGATGATAGAAAAATGACAGGAATATCAGAATAGCGTGTCTCTCCTTTCAGCTCCCTGATTGCTTCAAAACCATCCACCTCCGGCATATTGAGGTCCAAAAGAATCAAGTCGGGGTTTGAATGCTTTCGTTCGGTAAAATTATCAAGAATCTCGAACATCCTCTCGACTGAATGCGCAAAAAATATTTCATAATATTTTTTCAACCTGTCCCTTAGTGTTACAAGACTGAAATGGATATCATCCACATATATAATTGTTTTTCGCTCGCTTTCCATAATCCTCATTCCTTTCGGGTACCGGTTTCAATTCGATTTCCGGCGGATTTGCCATTTCAAAGTTTTACTGCAGTCATTTCACTCTAATCCATAAACCGGCATTAAGGTCAAGGGCATTTTGGAAGATTTGGCGGATATGCGGATATCATGATATTGTTTGAATTTGCGGGTGTTTTTGCGATATATTAAGAGAACAGAAGGCCTTACATAAGAAAAAACCCTAAAGCGGCTTTAAGGTTTAAGGTAGTTATTGCTATTATAACCAAACTTCAACGGGTCTTCTTTTTCCTCATAAACAATACCGTTAAAGCACCCAGGATAACTATAAAGGATAATACCTCCAGGAAATGCCTGTTTCCTGAAGCTATTTCATGCTCTCTGGCTTTGATAGCTTCTATCTCCGCTGCCAGCTCTGCAACAGCCGCTTCTGTCGCCGCAATAATCTCCGCCGCCAGTTCTGCAGCAGCTTCAGCCGCCGCAAGCTCTGCGGCTGCAACAGCCGCAGCCTCCGCTTCTGCAACAGCCGCAGCTTCTGCCGCAGCCTCAGCAGCCGCAGCCTCGGCTGCCGCCGCTTCGGCAGCCTCGGCGAGTGCCTGTTGCTCTAGAATATAAGCATTCACCTTATCAACGATTCCCTGTGCAAGATATCGTCCGTAAAACTCCTCATACAAAGCAATCTCCTCATCAAACATTGCAGTTGCTATCGAAACACCCACATATCGCCAGTGCCAGGGTTCAAAAATAAATCCGCTTATATTTCTATATCCCCGGGGATACCGGAGGATGAACCCGTATTCGTGAGCATTTTCAACAAGCCATTCAAACTGCCTCGAGCTCTCAAAACCCATATTCACCATCAGTCCGCCGTCATGCCCCCGGTGCAAAACGTCCACGGCAAGCCCTGTTTGATGCTCGGAATGCCCCGGCAATGCAAAACCCGCTTCTGCAGATGCTCTGCCGATTCTGGCGACAGCATTACGGAAGTGGTTTCGCTGCGAGTTATATGAGCGATATGTGATGATAATGTTTAAGTTGAGATTAGCCTCGCGCATAGCATCTCTCATTTGATTAAAATGCACAGCCGCCTCCTCGTGCATCATATGCCCGCCCCCGATGTTGACAAATTCATCCGCTGTCCAGTCAGACGGCAGGGCGAAATTCTTATTTACCAGAGCGGTTATTTTACCGGGGTTTGCAACAGGTTGAATATCATTATAATGACCAATATCAATATTAACATTTACATATGCAATCACAATATCAAACGGCATATCCGGGTTTGCCGCCTGATAATCCTCATATCTTCGTACATTCTCTATAAGCAGATGAGGGTATTCCTCCGTCTCTGCAATAGCGGATATAATTGCGCGGTACTCCTCAAACTCGAAATCTTCGAAAGACAGTGCTTCATCACCCTGTTCGGCGCCGGCAGACACGGGAAAAAGCGGCAGAGCGATAAAAACTGCCGTAAGTATTGTGCTTGCAAAGAGCTTTCTCATATAACAAATTATATCACAGACCAAATATTCTTACAAACTTAGGTTATGCTTGCCGAATACAATTTACCATGTTAAGATGAGCATGAAAACGCATAAATGGAGACAATATGAGTTCAGCACTGGAAAGCGTATTTTTAGTAATCGGCGGTCTGGGATTGTTCCTTTTTGGTATGAAAATGATGTCCGGCGGACTGGAGTTGATTGCGGGAGACCGTCTGCAAGGCATCATTAAGCGTGTTACCTCAACCCGGTTTTCAGCCGTATCAGTCGGAATCCTGGCAACAATCGCCATCAACAGCTCCACTGCAACTACAATAATGACGGTCAGCTTTGTCAACTCCGGAATGATGAATTTATCTCAGGCTATCGGCGTCATTATGGGAGCAAACGTCGGAACAACCTTCAGCGCACAGTTGATTGCCTTCAAGATTGACCAGATTGCTCCGCTTTTTATATTTATCGGAATAATAATGCATCTGTTTTTCAAGAAACGGAGCATAAAAAACATTGGCTACGCAATTCTCGGATTCGGAATTTTATTCTTTGGCGTCACCGTCATGGGAAACCCGCTTAAAGGGCTTGCCGACGACCCGTCCTTTAAAGCGATTTTGACAACCTTTGAAAACCCGATTCTGTCACTTCTGGCAGGTTTCGTTTTCACCGCTATCATCCAGAGCTCGTCGGCTACGATGGGTATTTTGGTCACATTGCATTTAAGCGGTGTTCCAATTCCGTTTATGACGTCGGCATATATAATCCTGGGAACAAACATCGGCACAAGCATTACAACGGTTATCGCATCCATACCGGCAAATCGCGACAGTAAACGCGCTGCGGTTTTCCATATAATGTTTGATATTATCGGCAGTACATTGTTCGGGACATTAATATATATATTCCCCGGTATTCTAGGCTGGTTTGAAACCAGTTGGACGGAACCTGCCCGGCAGGTCGCAATGTTCCATACCTTATATAACTTTGCGACAATGTTCCTTCTTTTGCCGTTTGTTTCCCAGGTTGCACGGCTGATGCAAAAAATAATTCCGGTCAAGTCGAACGGAACGGATAAAATATATGAAAAGAAGCTTATATACCTTGATGAAAAAACCAGCCAGTCGCCATCAGTCGCAGTAGTAAATGCGCACCTCGAACTATGCCGTATGGGGAAAATCGCCAATGAAAATCTGGCGTTGGCAATAGAGTCATTTTTAAAAAAAGACATGGATATGGCGAAGAAAGTTTTAAAAAATGAAGCTATAATAGATTATCTGAGCCATAATATCGCAATAAAGCTGGTGTGGATAAACAGTATGACCCTATCCGGCTACGAAGCTGCCAGAATAGGGAAAATGTTCCAGACAGTTTCTGATATCGAGAGAATAGGCGACCATGCGGAGAACATTGCCGAGTATGCCATACTTGTTGAAAACGGCGATTTGAAGTTCTCGGAAGCGGCGACAAAGGAACTCAATGAGCTGACCAGCTTGACCTTGAACCTGTTGACAAAAGCCCTGGAAGCATATGAGCAGGAAGATATATCAATGTTGCCGTCAATAAACTCGCTCGAACAGGAGATTGATAAGTTATCAATGGAGTTTACAGAGAACCATATAGACAGATTGAAAATAGCAAGCTGCGAACCTAAAAGCGGAGTTATATTTACAGATATGATCATTGATTTGGAAAGAAGTGCCGACCATGCGAATAATATTGCATTCTCTTTGCTGCTTGAAGGCAAAAAGAGCATGGGTTAAGGTCAGGATTTCATACTCATAGAGGTAAAGCATGGTTTTCGGCGGATTTCAGAAGCTTACACTACTTGACTACCCTGAAAAAACAGCCTGCACATTATTTACTGCCGGTTGTAATTTTAGTTGTCCTTTTTGCCAAAACGCATCACTTATCAACCCGAACGGCAGCAATCAAACACAAAGCATACCGGAAATCCTCAAATTCCTGAAAACCAGAGAAGGACTGCTCGACGGGGTTTGCATCAGCGGCGGCGAACCTCTGATTCAAGATGGACTGAGCGCTTTTATTGATGAAGTCAAGGCATTGGGGTTTTTAGTGAAGCTTGACACCAACGGCAGCTTCCCCGGCAAACTGGAAAAACTTATAGCATCGGGAAAAATCGACTATATAGCAATGGACATAAAAAACACACCGGAGAAATACGCAGAAACCATCGGCCTGCCGGTATATGATATAACCCCGGTAAAAGACAGCATAACCATGCTTCTCGCAGGCAAGGTGTCCTATGAGTTCCGCACAACTGTCATATACGAGTTCCATACAGCGGATGACCTGATATCCATTGCCTCATGGATATCAGGAGCCGGGAAATATGTCCCTCAGCAGTTTGCCGATTCCGAAGGAGTGAAGCAAAGCGGACTGCACAGTTACTCCGCTGAAGAAATACAGCAGCTCCTCCTTGGAATAAAAGAAATTCTCCCCAATACCGAACTGCGCGGGACTTAAATGCAGGCACTATTTAAGACCTTATTTAAAGCGCGATTGTAGCGCACACCAACTCTGCACAATAATTAGCATATATTGTATAGAGAAAATGAATATCCCCAATATATTGTATATTTTATATTGACATGCTATAATTCTAGTGTTACTATAGTAAAACATCCGGTTAGCGTGGTATATCCTTTTGCTAAGTTATTACTATAATAAGAGAGGCTTTTTGTATGTACAGTGTAATTAAGCGTGATGGAACAGTTGTCGGATTTAACCTTAAAAAAATAGCCGATGCCATAACAAAAGCTTTTGAATCGCAAAACAAACGATATCATCAGGAAACTATCGATTTTTTAGCTGTCATGGTAACTGCGGACTTTGAACCGAAGATAATTGACGAAGCCATATCGGTTGAGGAAATTCAGGACAGTGTTGAGGCAGTTCTTATCAAAGGCGGATATGCTGACGTCGCAAAGTCATATATACTGTACCGCGAGAAGCACGCAAAACTGAGGAACATGAAATCCACCATTCTGGATTTCAAAGAAACCGTCGACAGCTATGTCAATATCACAGACTGGCGCGTTAAAGAAAACTCCACGGTCACATATTCCGTGGGAGGGCTTATTCTTAACAACTCAGGAGCAATAACCGCGAATTACTGGCTCAGTGAAGTATACGACAAGGATGTTGCAGATGCCCACAGAAACGCGGATATTCACCTGCACGACCTGTCCATGCTTACAGGGTATTGCGCCGGGTGGAGCCTGAAGCAACTGATACAGGAAGGTCTTGGCGGAATCTCGGGAAAAATTACGTCTTCCCCTGCCAGACATCTGCCCACATTGTGCAACCAAATGGTAAACTTCCTGGGAATAATGCAAAACGAGTGGGCGGGAGCGCAGGCATTTTCCTCATTTGACACATACCTTGCGCCATTTGTCAAGGCAGACGATTTATCCTACGACCAGGTAAAAAAATGCATCGAGAGCTTTATTTACGGTGTTAACACCCCTTCCCGCTGGGGTACGCAAGCTCCGTTTTCCAACATTACGCTCGATTGGGTTGTGCCAAACGACCTGGCCGAGCTTCCCGCTATTGTTGCCGGAAGGGAGATGCCCTTTAAGTACAAAGACTGCAAGCCGGAAATGGATATGATTAACAAAGCATTTCTGGAAACAATGCTCGACGGAGATGCAAACGGACGCGGTTTCCAATATCCGATACCCACATATTCGATTACAAAGGATTTTGACTGGAGCGAATCGGAAAACAGCCGGTTATTGTTTGAAATGACGGCAAAATACGGCACGCCATATTTCTCAAACTACGTCAATAGCGACATGGAACCCAGTGATGTGCGAAGCATGTGTTGCCGCTTGAGATTGGATTTGCGGGAGCTGCGCAACAGATCCGGGGGTTATTTCGGCAGTGGTGAGAGTACCGGCTCCATAGGTGTGGTTACGATAAACATGCCGCGTATAGCGTACCTGTCGCGCAGCGAGTCCGAGTTTTACCTGCAGCTCGACAAGATGATGGATATAGCGGCGCGCGGGCTAAAGACAAAACGTATGATTATTTCCAAGCTTCTTGAGGAGGGCCTGTATCCATATACAAAACGCTACCTTGGCAGCTTCGACAACCACTTCTCGACAATCGGCCTCTTAGGCATGAATGAAGCGACACAAAATGCAAAGTGGCTGAAAGCTGACCTGACTGATTTAAAAGCGCAGAGATTTGCACAAAATGTACTCAATCACATGAGAACCAGACTCTCCGATTATCAAGAGGAATACGGTGATTTATACAACCTTGAAGCAACCCCCGCAGAGAGTACGACCTACCGCCTTGCCAAACACGACGTTGCGCGCTGGCCGGATATAATCACGGCTGCAAAGAACGAAGGCGATACACATTATTATACAAACTCGTCGCATCTTCCCGTTGGCTATACAGAAGACGTATTTGAAGCCCTGACCATCCAGGACACGCTGCAAACCCTGTACACCTCGGGAACAGTTTTCCACGCATTCATCGGCGAAAAGCTTCCGTCGTGGAAGTCGGCGGCAAATCTGGTGCGGAAAATTGCAGAGAACTATAAGATGCCATACTACACATTGTCGCCTACCTACTCCATATGCAAAAATCACGGGTATCTTACCGGCGAGCAATACTCATGCTCGGATTGCGGTGAGACAACAGAAGTGTACAGCCGGATTACAGGCTACTACCGCCCGGTGCAAAACTGGAATGCCGGAAAGACACAGGAATTTAAAGCACGTAAGGTCTATAATGTCGGCGAAGCAGCACATGCCGGCACCAAACCGGAAGCAGCGCTTACACCGGAAGCGACGGTCGAAGTGGAAGTACCGGACAACAGGATTATGCTCGTTACCACAGAGCAATGCCCTAACTGCAGTACAGTCTGTGCTTTTATGAACGATGCAAATATACAGTATGATATCATGGAGGTATCGAAGCATCCCGAGGTAGTGTCATTGTATTCGGTGAGGAGTGCGCCGACTCTGATTGTAAAAAACGGAAACGCATTTGACACATATTCAAACGAATCAAACATTCGCGCATTTGTTGCATCACAGGTTTGACTCTAAAGGAGAATAAAATAATGAGAAATTCCGCCCGTATATGGCGTCGATCTGTGTTTATTCTGATTGCCGCTCTTCTTCTCGTGCCTGTAACCCCTTCCGGTTTTAAAGCAGCAGCGGCGGAGATACTGGAAATCGGCTTTGAAGACGGCACAACAATGGGTTTTGAGGGTCGCTGCGGGGATGGTACGGAAATCCTTACCGTGACAGATGAAGCGGCACACAGCGGGAACTATTCGCTTCTGACAACCGGGCGGGCACTGGCGTGGCACGGCCCGTCTCTTAATGTAACCGAATATGTCGAACCGGGTATTACATATGACATATCTGTCTGGGTACTCGCCAAAACACCCGAGAGCTCACAGTTCAGGCTTTCCACACAAATTGGTGAGGGAAGTGCTGCATCGTACGCGAATTTACAGGTTCATACTATATCAAGCTCTGACGGATGGGTGGAGCTGACGGGGAGGAGTGTTTATCCCGAAAGCGGCTACATTACAATATATGTGGAAAATGATACTACGGATGCGGAGTTTTACATCGATGATGTTACTTTTTCATCTCCACTGGGTGAGGGGATGCAAATAGATACGACCCTTCCGTCCCTCGCGGATGTATATAAGGACTACTTTCTCATAGGCTCCGCTTACAGCCGTTCGGATTTTGCCGGTGCGCGCTTTGAGCTGATCAAGCACCATTTCAACGTGATGACAGCCGCAAACGATATGAAGCCCGATGCCTTGGGAGGCTCAGAGAAAGGTGAATTTAACTTTGCAAGAGCCGACGCTATGATTGATATGCTTGAAGAGGCCGGCATACTTTCTCACGGGCACACACTGATTTGGCACCAGCAGTCTCCGCCGTGGCTCAACGAAAATCCTGACGGAACTGTGTTGACACGTGCCGAAGCCAGGGCTAACATGGAATATTTTATCACCACCGTCGCAGAGCACTTTGCAGGGCGTGTCATATCGTGGGATGTTGTTAACGAAGCTTTCGAAAACAGCAGGGGAAATGCTCCCGCAGACTGGCGGGATGCCTTGCGCAGAGGCAGGAGCGGCCCTGATAGCTCATCCTGGTACAGAGCGTATGAAAACGGCGCAGATAAGGATGCCGGGGAGAGCGGTGCGGATTATATATATGATGCGTTTGTTTTTACCCGCCTTGCCGACCCTGATGCCGTCCTGTACTATAACGATTTCAACGAAACAGAGCGCGGCAAGCGCGAAGCTATTGCAATGATGGCGGAGGAACTGAATGAGCAGTGGAAATCAGACCCGCGCAACACAGAACCCGGCAGGCTGCTGATTGAAGGGCTCGGCTTACAGGCGCATTATTGGGTCGACAACCTGGACCCGCAAGATGTCGAGGACACCATACTGCGTTGGATAGAAACGGGCGTGGAGCTGAGTATAACCGAGCTTGATATTCCGACCGGTGTCTGGAATAATTTTAAGCCGATGGATGATATTGAGGAAATGAAACAGGCATTATTATACGCAAAGCTGTTTAGGATATTTAAACAATATTCAGACCATATTGCGCGTGTCACAGTATGGGGACTCGATGACGATACAAGCTGGCGCAGTGAAGGAAGTCCGCTGCTATTTGACGGAAGCGGTAATGCAAAGCTTGCATTTTTTGCTGTAATAGATCCCGAAGGCTTCCTTAGCGGAAACTACTTCGATACAAACGGTGAAGCGGACGGTACCCCGCCGGAAGCTCCTGCTCAGCCCGAAACACCCGTTCCTCCTCCTGCTCAAGAGGTGCAGACCCCGGAAGGTGATGATGGAAATGAAAACCCGCCGGATACGGGCAGCACCTTCATTATATTGATTATCGCAGGGGTCTCGGTAATTATCGTTGCTGCAGCATCAGTGATTATAGTAAAAAAGAAAAAAGCCGGGAATACCCGATAAACATAACATTAGCAGGGGAATATCAAAATTTCTGAAAAAATGTAAAAAAATGTGAAAAACAATGAAAAAAAGTATTGACCTTAAAGCCGCTTGAACCTTTATTATGTACTTGACTCATATAAAACATATGAAGGGGGAAATCACCGTGATAGAGGTCAACGAAACCATATCTGAACGCGAAGCGCTCGCAAAAAGCCTGAAAGCAGAGATTAGAAAAAAGATGGAGCTAATGGATACATTAAAGTTTGACTTGCAAAAGCACGAGTATGAGCTTTATACACTCTATTCCAAACTGGATGAGCTGGATTTAAAAGCAATCCCGCTCTATATGCAAAACTGTGTGGTTATGCCGGACATCAAAAAGAAAAATAAAAAAGAAGCGGTCAAACATATAAAGCAAGCCGGATAAAAAGCATCAAAATTGAAAACCGGGGATACGGGCAAAGCGTTCCCGGTTTTTCTTTTGTAATAGCCGCTTGAAATTATTAACATTGACTTTAGGTTCTTGTGTGATTATAATCGCTATTATTGTGTGAGAGCATCAATCCGGTTGCCTCCGGCTGTCAGATGGAGAACATTACCATGATTAGTGTCGGATATAATAAATTAAGAGCTTCGGCAAGATATAAAATGGATTTCTATAAAAAGGAGAAAGTCGGTTATTTTGTAGCATCCATGATGGCAGGCATTTATGTCGGGCTTTGTATGATAACTATTCTGGTTATGGCAGGCATGCTGGACAATTTCGCAGGGATAAAAATCCTGCAAGGCATCAGCTTTGCGGCGGCTCTCAGCCTTGTTATATTCGCAGGAGCCGAGCTGTTCACGGGAAATGTATTTGTCATGATGGCAGGGATTGTATTAAAGGAGGTAAAGCCCAAGGATGCGGTAGGGCTTTGCGTGTACTGTTATATAGGAAATTTAGCGGGATCAGTATTGATTGCAGCCTTGTTTTTGGGCACAGGCTATCTGCAGGGACCTGTGCTTGAGGCTGCTCATGAAGCCATGAGCGTAAAGACGGAACCGCTTTTTTGGGAGCTTCTTGTTCGCGGGGTATTATGTAATTTGTTGGTTTGCGCAGGGGTTTGGTGTATGTACAGGCTGCAAAGTGAAAGCAGTAAGCTTATAATGATTTTTTGGTGTATATATTTATTTGTCATTTGCGGCTTTGAACACTCGATTGCCAAC
>Ga0123356_10000889_pt1 | contig 33059 bp, 33 predicted proteins | sample TergutEmb28metaG_2_FD_92546 | JGI IMG/M metagenome (GOLD analysis project Ga0123356, IMG submission 92546) | Embiratermes neotenicus P3 segment gut microbial communities from Petit-Saut dam, French Guiana - Emb289 P3 | ecosystem: Host-associated > Arthropoda: Insects > Digestive system > Gut ...
TCGTTGAAGATGGTTATGCAGAAGAGCGTTTCGACGTTATGTACAATGATTTTATAATTGTCGGACCGGACGGTGGAGCTATATCTCATAACACGGACATTGAGTTGACATTCACAGATATCCTCGAACAGAACTTGACGTTCATTTCGAGAGGTGATGAGTCCGGCACACACACGAGAGAGCTTCAGATTTGGACTTTCCTGGAACTCGATCCTGAAGATAACGACAACTATCTTGAGTCAGGTCAGGGTATGGGCGCAACTCTCGGCATGGCAGCCGAAATGGATGCTTACACACTTGCTGACCGCGCAACATGGCTGGCTTATGCTGACACAGGCAATCTTGTGATCGTTTGCGAAGGTAATCCGCGTTTGCTTAACCCCTATGGTGTCATGGTCGTTGCGACAACACTTGAACCTGTAGGTGCACAAGCATTTGTCGATTGGATGATAAGCCCTTCAACACAAGCGCTCATTGGGACTTTTGGTATTGAGGAGTTCGGACAATCTCTGTTCTTCCCTGACGCTTAAATAAGGATACAACTAATGCTTGAAATGCTCGACCGGGAGACTATTGGAATCATTACATTGACTCTGCGGATGACTTTGATGTCAACTGCTATCTCATTGATTCTCGGTGTCCCGCTCGGGCTCTGGCTTGACCGTGTCAACTTTATCGGTAAACGTGTTATCGTGATGATAAACCGCACGCTAATGGCAGCACCTCCTGTTGTCATCGGGCTTGTGGTTTATTTACTGTTGATGCGCAACGGGCCTTTTGGTTTTATGGGCTGGTTATTCACTTTGGAAGCTATGGTGATAGCACAGACCATTCTGATAACACCTATAATATGCGGTATCGTTTATACTGCTTCACAGCGAAATGCTTCACATATACGCTCATTCGCCATCACGATGGGAGCAAGTAAGAGGCAAACGCAATTATTACTTATTAAAGAGCTCAGCAATGAGATATATTTTGCTGCGATCACAGGCTTCGGGCGAGCTATGAGTGAAGTCGGAGCTATCATGATCGTTGGCGGAAATATCCGCTATCACACGCGTGTTATGACAACAACTATTTCACTACTTCGTAACCGTGGCGAGATAAATCAAGCAATATTTCTCGGTGTGATCCTTTTGCTGATAGCACTTCTTATTCAAGTTATCGCAAGTCTTTTGAGGAAAAGGGAACGGCGGTCAGATGAGAATTTCTAATGTAAAAAAGAGTTTTGAAAAGTTTTCAGTGCATATTGAAGACCTGGAAATACCGGAAGGTAAGATTTACGGTATTATAGGTCCGAACGGTTGCGGGAAAACAACTGCTATGAAGCTACTGGCAGGGGTCGCTTTGCCTGACAGCGGGTTTATTGATTACGAGGGGCTTACGCCACGTGATATTACGATGGTTATGAGAAAGCCATATCTTCTTCATGATACTGTCACTCGCAACCTTGTCTATCCGCTTAAGATTCGTAATATAAAGCCGGATACAGAGCTCATTGAGCACTATCTGGATATAACCGGGTTAAAAGAGTACCGTGATGAATACGCACTAACACTTTCCGGAGGTGAGCAGCAAAAGCTCTCATTGGCAAGGGCGTTGATTTTTTCTCCGAAACTAATTTTTATTGATGAAGCTTTTTCTAATATGGATATCGAAAGTGTTGCGTTTTTTGAGAACTATATTTTAGAAATGCAAAAGACAGAACCAAAGACATGGGTTATCATAAGTCATCAGCTTTCAAATATAAAACGTTTGTGTGAGCATGTGTTTTTCATGAATAACGGCGAGATCAAAGCCGCAGGTGCCACCGATGAGCTATTGGAATCGCCCGATAATGCCGATTTAAGGCAATATCTTCAGTATTCATGAAAATTATGAAACACACAAAGTTTCCAAATCATTAATTGATTTCTAGCTCTGTTATTGGTATCATGTATGGACTAACGGCAGAGGGGGAGTTTTTTTGAATATTTATATTAAAGATATTCTCGCTGTTTTACCGGACGGAGCAAAGACTTGTTCTGTCTATATTTCTAATGGTGTAATCAAGTCCGTCACGACTGAACCTGAAGGTTTTATTGTTGATAAGACCATCTTCGGTGCGGGTAAAATGCTAATACCCGGTCTTGTAAATGCGCATACTCACGCCCCTATGACGATACTGCGAAATTGCGCGGACGATCTGCTGTTTGAGGATTGGCTATTTGGGAAAATTCTGCCTTTGGAAGATAAATTAACAGGTGAGGATTGTTATTGGGGAACTCAACTCGCTGTGATCGAGATGCTTCGTACAGGCACAACATCCTTTATAGATATGTATGTTTTCCCGAATGATATTGTGCGTGCTGTAGATGAGTCCGGTATGCGTGCCGTTTTATCACGTGGTATGATCGGTGGTGCAGATGATCCTGCAGCCGGAGAAATGCGGATGCGAGAAGCTATTGATGCATTTGAGAGGCATAATGGGCATGAAAGAGTCAGCTTTATGCTTGCCCCTCACGCTCCTTATTCATGCGACGATGGATTCCAGCGTACCATAGCACAGGAAGCAAAACGCCTGAACCTGCCGATCCACACACATATATCCGAGGGACTCGTTGAAGGAGATACTATACGTGAAAAGTACGGCTGTACATCAACTGAGCTTATGGACAAATGTGGCTTGCTCACTGATACAACGATAGCTGCACATTGCGTCCATGTAACCGATAGGGATATTGAGATATTTGCAGAGCGTGGCGTTACTGTAGTCACCAATCCTGTAAGTAACTTAAAGCTTGCAAATGGAGTTGCTCCTGTTCCGAAGATGCTCAAAGCAGGTGTCAAAGTCGCTCTAGGTACAGACGGTGCTTCAAGTAATAATGCGTTGAATATGTTCCGTGAGCTTGCGGTTTTAGCTCTTATTCACAAGGGTATAAGCCATGATGCACTAGCTATCACGGCACGTGAAGGTTTTTCCATAGCGACAAAAGGTGGAGCAGCAGCGATGGGACGAAACGACTTAGGAGAGATAAAACCCGGGAATATCGCAGACCTTGCTATATTGGACCTGAGTTGCCCCAATCTTCAACCGGTAAACGATCCGGTTTCAGCACTTGCCTACTCTACAAATGGAAGCGAAGTAGAAACCGTTATTGTCAACGGACGTATATTAATGGAGAACAGGGAATTCCTTACCATAGATACCGATAGAGTTTATCATGAAGTTTCAAAGATATGTGACAGAATAGGCACGCGATAAGATTAGTAACTTAACCGAAAGGAAAGATAGTTTTATGAAAATCAATGCTAAAACTGCAGGGAAAGATTTGGGTTTCGCAGCTCAGACCGGTGAGGCAACACAATCTGCTCAGGGAACAGTTAAACACAAAAGCGAGGTGCGGGATGTATCATTGGCACCATCAGGTGAGAAAAAGATTGCATGGGCATGGCGAAATATGCCTCTTTTACGTGCAATAAAAGAGGATTTTGAGAAAACAAAACCTTTTGAAGGACTTAACATCACATTGTCGATCCACATGGAAGCGAAAACCGCATGCTTATGCCGTACACTCGCAGCAGGCGGAGCTACTATGTATGCCGCCGGATGCAATCCTTTATCAACACAGGACGACGTTGCTGCAGCACTCTCTGTCGGCACAAAAAAAGAAGCCCCGATGGCTGTTTTTGCGTGGCATAACTCTACTTCTGAGGAGTATGAGCGGCATCTGACAAAAGCACTGGAGTCCGGACCGAACATCATTATTGATGATGGCGGCGATTTGATCAATATCATGCATACAAAACTTCAGCATCTTATTCCCGATGTTTATGGCGGTTGCGAGGAAACAACAACAGGTATCATGCGCTTATTCTCGATGGCAGCGGATAAAACACTGAAGTTCCCTATGGTTGCAGTCAACAATGCACAGTGTAAGTACCTCTTTGACAATAGATACGGTACGGGTCAGTCCGTCTGGGATGGTATAAATCGTACTACGAATCTAATAGTTGCCGGCAAAGATGTCGTTATCGCAGGGTATGGTTGGTGTGGCAAAGGTATTGCTATGCGTGCCAAAGGGTTCGGAGCAAGAGTGATCATCACCGAGATCGACCCGGTAAAAGCACTTGAAGCAATGATGGACGGCTTTGAAGTCATGACAATGGATGAAGCTGTTGAGCATGGTGATCTGTTCATAACTGCGACCGGTTGTCTGGACGTACTCACCGAAAAACATTTCGGCAAAATGAAAGACGGCGCTATCATGTGTAATGCCGGTCATTTCAACGTTGAAGTCGATGTTGCGTGGCTGGATAACAATACAGAAAGAGCAGAGCATAAACCAAACATCATGGGTTATACTCTGACTAATGGTAAAAAGGTATTTGTTATCGCCGAGGGGCGTCTTGTTAATCTTGCTTCCGGTGATGGTCATCCGGTGGAAATTATGGATATGAGCTTTGCGATACAAGCGCTTTCGGCACAGTTTGTTGCTGAAAACCATAAAAAACTGGAGCCCGGTGTTATTGCTGTTCCAAAGAATATCGATCAGGATGTCGCTTTCAGAAAACTTGCAGCAGAAGGCTTGGCGATCGACGAACTTACTCCGGAGCAGGCAAGGTATCTGCTTAGTTGGGATATCGAGGTAGATGCGTAAGCACCTATAATAGCTCAAGCATTTCGTCCATATTTATCCAGTAATAATCACATAATGTTTTTATTTCTTCCTGGTGGTCGTCTGCTACTTTATCATAGACGCCTGCGACTACGAATCCTGCTTTTTTGGCTGTTTCCATCGCATATAGAGCATCTTCTACAACCAGGGTCTCCCCCGGCTTGGTTCCAAGAAATTCAGCAGCCCGGACATATATGTCCGGGTTTTTCTTACTTGTATTTTCTTCGGTGCACGTAAATACACGTTTAAAATAACCTGCTATGTTATGATGGTTTAGTGTAGGTTCGACGAGATTTCTTTCTGTTGCTGTAGCTATGCACATCTTTATATCATGTTCTTTAAGTGCCTCTAAAACAGATAAAACTCCGGTTTTCAACTTGACCTCACTCAAGAGAAACTCCAACATCATATTATCTCTTCCGGCGATGACTTCATCGAGTGGTAAATCGACTCCGTACTCGTCGATATAATACTGAGCCTCTTCAACCGTATTTAGTGAGCGTAGTGCCTCCCTGAATCCGGGTCGCGGTTCTTTTCCGTGGTTTCTTATATACTTCTTCGCAACATCGCCCCAAATCGTCATTGAGTCCAGTAATGTGCCGTCCAGGTCGAATATAACGCCTTTTATATTTCGCATAAATCCTTGAGCCCTCCGTCCCATATGATTATCAAAGTGCCGTTCTCAACCGATATGCTTGAAGAAACGCCGGTGAACTCATTGCTTACACCGATAGGGTATGTGTGTGTAAGCGTTGCATTGTCGAGAGGATACTTTAGCCCTTTGAGTGTAACACCCTCTGCTTTGTCCCCTGCGCAAAAAACTGATATAGTTCCGTTCTTTGTCGCAGTTTCTTTGAACATGATTTTGCCATTTCTTACAGCAGTGACACACATCGGGTCTCCTATCAGTATACCGTGTGCATCGTTTTCTGCGATGTATGTAAGTATTTGAATATTCGCAAGTGTTTGGTCAAGTCTGCCACCCGAACCTCCGTTGATAATGAATGCTTTATATCCGAGTTTCAAGCCCTGTTTGACCGCTAACATCATATCTGTATCGTCTTTTTCGACGGGGCTTTTTATGACATTAGGATGATCAGGTATTCTTCCGAGCGAATCGAAATCACCTACGACCATGTCGGGTGTTATCCCGTTTGATAGCAATGCTGTGTAACCGTTGTCAGCCGCTATCACATAGTCGCTTTTATCGGGAAGTTCATTTTCGTTGAACTCCCCTGCTCCGGCAATATAGCAACGTTTACTCATGCGTCACCTTATGTTCCTCCAGCATATCAGGTCTGCGACTACGGGTTCTTTCAAGAGACATTTGCTTTCGCCATTTGTTTATGTTTTCGTGGTGTCCGGATAGCAAGACTTCCGGTACTTGTTTATTTTGCCAGACCTCCGGACGTGTGTACTGCGGGTACTCAAGCAGTCCGTCCCAGTGGCTTTCATCAATGAAGCATTCCTCGTCAGGCAATACTCCCGGCACTAGTCGGCAAACCGCATCGGCTACGACCATTGCAGGTATCTCTCCCCCGGTCAAGACAAAATCACCGATAGATATTTCTTCATCAACGCATTCTTCTATAAATCGTTCATCGACACCTTCATACCTGCCGCATACAATAATGAGCCGGTCATAGTCGTTTTTCAGACGACGTGCATCTTCCTGCTTGAAGACTTGACCGCAAGGAGACATAAATATTGTATGGATACGACGCCCGGCTTCATCACAGATATGTTTCCAGCAATCATATAAAGGCTGTGCAAGCATCACACATCCACGACCACCACCGTACGGGTAGTCGTCTACTTGCTTTTGCTTATTGTTTGTATAGTCGCGGATCTGATGGCATTCGATACGTATATATCCGCGTTCCTGACCGCGACCCAGTATGCTCTCGCACAGCATATCCCCGACGATGTCCGGGAACAGTGTCATAATATCTATTCGCATGTCCTGTTATAACCCTTCAATCAAGTTAATCTTAATATATCCATCATCTATGCTTGTTTCTGCTATAAACTCGGGAACGGCGGGGACAAGTATCTCCCGGTCTCCCTTAATCACATAGACATTGTTTGATGGTAGCGTAAGCACATCGGTTACTTTACCAAGTGTTTTATCTGTTTCTGCGTCTAACGCTTTTAAGCCTACAAGGTCTGCGACAAAGTGTTTGCCTTCCTCTAGCTGTATATCTTCCTTTTTGACCATGATGATTTTATTCTTCATCCTAATCGCATCATCAATATCTTCAACGCCTTCGAGGGTTGCGATAACGCAACCCTTGTGCACTTTTGCTGACAGTACTTTGATTGGTACTCCGTCGATATAGAAGTACTCAAAACCTGTCAGGAAGTCGGGCGAATCAGCCCACGGCTGCAGTTTCACTTCGCCTTTCATGCCAAAAGTGTTTACGATTTTACCCGTTTCTATGTACTCATTTTTCATAGTTTTTATTAGTCTTTGCTGAATCGATCATAGATTTGCTGTCACTTATCAATCGACAATATCTACGCTTATGCGTTTTCCCTGTTTCTGCGCTACACTGCGCATCAATGCACGGATTTCCTTCGCTATGCGACCCTGGCGACCTATCACCTTGCCCATATCAGACGCATTAACACGTAATTCGAAAACCGTTTCCGAATCTGTTTCGCGCTCGGTGACATTTACTTCATCAGGATTATCGACCAGGTTTTGTGCAATGTACGTCAATAATTCCTTCAAATCACTCATCTCTTGTTTCCTCTTTTTTACTCTTGGCTGCTTTTGCCTCTGAGTCGCTTGCAGGTGCATCACCGGTCTTTGCGGCATTTGCTTTTTTCAGAAGTGCTCTGACTGTGTCTGTGGGTTGTGCTCCGTTTTTGATCCAGTAATCAGCGCGCTCAAGGTCGATATTTATTGCCGATGGGGACGCCAGTGGATCATATGAGCCGATTTCCTCAATGAATCTGCCGTCGCGTGGTGATCTTGAGTCTGCTACTACTATCCTGTAGTAAGGGTTCTTTTTTGCGCCCATTCTGCGAAGTCTGATTTTTACCATTTTAATGTTTCCTCCGATTATGTTTGTTTCTTATTTATATATCTGCGCTTGCGGTGCGACGAAGATATCACATCCAACAAGTTGCGATCATACTTACATACCGAACATGCCTTTTTTGCCTTTGCCGCCGAACATTGCCGGCATCTTCCCTTTTGTCATCTGTTTTGTCATTATTTGCATAGCTTCGAACTGTTTTAGCAATCTGTTGATATCGACAACGGCTGTGCCGCTTCCTGCTGCTATACGCTTTTTCCGGCTGCTGTTCAGAACTGATGGGTTTTCACGTTCATGCTTTGTCATTGAGAGGATTATTGCTTCTGTTTTTGTAAGAAGTCCCTCGTCAATAGACGCTCCTGCGAGAGCTTTTGCGTCCATACCCGGCAGCATTCCCGCAATATCTGATAGTCCTCCCATTGACTTGACTTGTGTTAGTTGTTCGTAGTAGTCGGTAAGCGTGAACTTGTTTTTTAACAGCTTATCCGCCATTTCCTGCGCTTTTTTTTCATCAAAAGCCAACTCGGCTTTTTCAATAAGCGTCAGCACATCACCCATGCCCAATATACGGGATGCCATCCTATCGGGATGGAATGGTTCTATCTGGTCAAGTTTTTCACCTATACCTGAAAACTTGATCGGTTTACCTGTAATAGCCCTGACAGAAAGAGCCGCACCGCCGCGTGCGTCGCCATCCAGTTTTGTTAAAATCACACCATCGATGCCGAGTGCGTCATTAAATGCTGAGGATGCATTTACCGCATCTTGTCCGGTCATTGCATCGACCACAAGTAATATCTCAGTCGGGTCGACTGCGGCTTTGATTCGCTTTAGTTCATCAACAAGCTCGTCGTCTATATGGAGTCGACCCGCAGTGTCAAGAAGCACGAGGTCGTTACCTTGTTTGTTTGCATGTTTGATAGATGCTTTTGCAATATCGACGGGGTTTGATGTACCCATCTCGAAGACCGGTATATCAAGTTGTTTTCCAACTGTTTTAAGCTGCTCTATCGCTGCCGGTCTATAAATATCACACGCAACAAGCAGTGGTTTTTTACTGTTGTTCTTGCGCATGTATCCTGCGAGTTTTGCCGATGTGGTAGTTTTACCAGAACCTTGAAGTCCTATCATCATTATAATAGTCGGCGGTTTTGATGATATGGTTATCTTTGCGTTTTCCGCACCCATAAGTGCGCAAAGCTCCTCATTGACAATTTTGATGACCATCTGTGCCGGTGTGAGGCTTTCCAGGACATCTTTGCCGAGGGAGCGTTCACTTACCGTGTTAATGAAGTCTTTTACGACTTTAAATCCGACATCGGCCTCCAGCAGTGCAAGGCGTACTTCACGCATCGCTTCTTTGATGTCGGCTTCTTTCAGCCGACCTTTTCCGCGTAGCTTTTTATATGCGGCATTTAGTTTTTCTGATAAGTTCTCAAATGCCATTTGGTTTTATTCCTTCTCCATTTGGAAATATTGAAGTGCAGTTGAGTGGACTGTCTCGCCGCTGGCTATGGCTTGCTCCAGTCCAGCTCTTGCCTCGCACCATTTCTTGATGATCCCTGTTTTCTGTTCTGTCTCAATAAGCGTTTTCTCAGCGCGCACTATTATATCATACACTCCTTGTTTGGAGATGCCCACACTTTCCGCTATTTCTGACAGAGACAAGTCCTCGTTATGGTATAGGTCAAAGTACTCCTGCTGTTTCTCTGTAAGTAACTCACCGAAGAAGTCGAACAGCATAGTTTTTTGAAGAGTTTCATCGTTCATTATATGCTCCGTAAAGTATAAATACTTAACACCCGAGACATAATATACTATGCCCCGTGTGTTGTCAAGGGGAAAAAGCTATTAACTGCCTCCATCAAGCAATATGTCTCAATTTTTCGCTCGGAACGGGTCTTGTCGCCCTACTCTCGCGAAAAATTTCTACATACCGCTTGATTCCGGCTAGTGTGTACATATTTTTTCAAAAAAGTTCTTGACAGCTTTTTGTATTTATTGTAATATTATAGTGATATCATTTTGATATATATTATTTTGGAGGTATAAGATATGTCTGTAGCAACAAAAAAAGAAAAAATCAATCTTGAGGAGATTGAGCTCCGTGCGATGAACGGTATGGCTTGCCTGGTGATGAACATACTTGCCATACTTGCGAGCGTGGCAGCATTTGTTTTTGGTATTCTAATGATAGTTGATGGTTATGGTACGCCGGTCATTGCTGTCGTAATGATTATCATTGGCAGTCTGTATGGCTTTGCAGTTGGTCCGATTGTTTTTATGGGACTGAAAATAATCAAACCGAATGAAGCGCTCGTACTGACACTCTTTGGTAAGTATGTGGGCACACTTAAAAGCACAGGTTTTTATTGGGTCAATCCTTTTTGTGTTCCGGTCAATCCTGCAGCCGGTGTTACATCAACTGCTTCTGCCACTTTTAAACCGCAAGTAGAGACACCCGTTGGTGCCACAGCTTCCGTTAACTGGCCTGTGAACAGGAAAATCTCTTTAAAGGCGATGACACTCAGCAACGACAGGCAGAAAATCAATGACCAACTCGGTAATCCTATCATCATTGGTATAGTGGTGATATGGAGAGTTGTTAATACAGCAAAGGCTGTGTTTAGTGTTGACAACTACAAGGAGTTTCTTTCGATCCAATGTGACTCAGCTCTTAGGAATATCGTCAGGCTTTATCCGTATGATAATGCAGGCTGCGATAATGAAGAGTCGCTCCGCGGTAGCAGCATGGAAGTTGCGGAGAAATTAAGAGAAGAGATACAATCGAAAGTAGAGGCTGCAGGGCTTGAGATCACTGAAGCGCGAATAACTCATCTTTCATATTCGGAAGAGATAGCTGCCGTAATGCTCCAAAGACAGCAGGCTTCGGCAATCATAGACGCAAGAAAGCTTATTGTTGAAGGTGCAGTTGGCATGGTAGAAATGGCTCTTGCGAAGCTCAGTGAGAACGATATCGTCCATCTCGATGAAGAGCGTAAGGCTGCAATGGTGAGCAATTTGCTCGTCGTACTCTGCGGTAATAGAGATGCTCAACCGGTAGTCAACAGCGGTTCATTGTATTAAAGATTTTTCTGCAAAACGTCAAAATGACGTTTTGCAGAAAACCATTGCAAATAGGACACTCTTTTACTTAAGGAAGGGGCGATGGATTTTGGACGAAAAAGAAAAGAAGCAGGTTCCTCTACGGCTATCAGCGTCGCTCTGGAAAGAGCTGGTAGCGTGGGCGGAGGATGACTTCCGCTCCCTCAACGGTCAGATAGAGTATCTGCTGAACGAAGCAGTTAATAAACGAAAAAAAGGAAGCGAAAGGAAATAATTATCATGGAAATGGAAATGGTTAACCAGATCATAAGACTGCTGCCATTATTGATTCCGCTTGCTGTTATACAACTGGGGTTGATGATTGCCGCTTTGGTACATATTCTCAAGCATGATACATATAAAACAGGCAGTCGGACACTATGGGTCGTGCTGTGTTTATGCATCAATATCATCGGACCGATTTTGTATTTTACATTAGGCAGGAGTGACGAGTAATGTCAGTACTTTCTATAAACGGATTATCAAAGAGTTATGGGACAAACCTGGTCATCGATGATATTTCATTTGATGTGCCCGAAGGTAGTGTTTTTGGTTTCATCGGCGCAAACGGTGCAGGAAAAACCACAACTATGAATATGATTTTGGGCTTTCTAGAAATCGACAGCGGTGAAATCACCGTTTGCGAAAAGAAGGTCAGTTATGGGAAAACCGTAGGAGGTATCGGATATCTGCCTGATGTTCCCGAGTTTTATAACTACATGCGCCCTACGGAATACCTGAACTTATGCGGCGGATTATCCGGTATGTCAAAAGAAAAGATCAAAGAGCGCAGCAAAGATCTGCTCGCGCTGGTTGGGCTCGCTGAAGCGAACCGGAAGATAGGCGGCTTCTCACGAGGCATGAAGCAGAGATTAGGGATAGCGCAGGCTTTGCTCGGAGAGCCGAAGCTGCTCATTTGCGATGAGCCGACATCGGCGCTCGACCCTATCGGCAGGAAAGAAATCCTTGAGATATTGACGGCTGTAAAAGGTGAAGCTACTGTTATCTTCTCTACCCATATACTTTCCGATGTTGAGAGGATCTGTGATCGTGCTGCGATTTTACATAACGGAAGAATCGCATTATCAGGGACACTTGCAGAGTTGAAAAAACAACACTCCGACAATTATGAGGTAGAGTTTTCCAATGAGTCCGATGCAAAGACATTAGCAGGTTTACTAAATCAGGAAACCACAACTATTATTGAAAGAACTGTTTTAGTAAAGGACACAGAAGGCGGCTTGATCCTATCGGCACTTGCAGAAAACAAGCTGATTCCCATAAAGTTAGAGCTCTTGGAACCCACGTTAGAAGACTTGTACATCGAGGTGGCGGGATGAGAAATTACCTTATATTCTTGAATAAAGAGCTTTTTGAGTCATATAAGACATACAAGCTGCTCATAATGGCTGCGGTATTTCTCTTTTTGGGCATGGCAAGTCCTGTGACTGCTATGTTTATGCCGGAGATACTCAAGTGGGCTATTTCAAGCGACCCTGCGACAGCCGGCATGGATCTGAGCGGTCTCATCACTGTACCGGTCGCATTCGATTCATGGATGCAGTTTTTCACAAGCTATATCGGACAAATGGGGATTTTTGCTCTCGTGATCGTTTTTAGCGGAATGTTGTCTTCGGAGTTTTCGAGAGGTACGCTGACGATCATGCTTTCAAAAGGCTTGTCAAGATCGACGGTCATTCTCGCTAAACTTACAAACGCATTTATAATTTGGACAGCAAGCTACGCTTTGGCGGCTCTTGTTGCCTGGGGTTACACAGTTTACTTTTTCCCGGGTGAAGTAGTTCCGAACTTGTTTCTCGCAGTTTTTTGCTTGTGGGTTTTCGGTTTGTTTTTGCTCTCGCTCACGATGCTGATGGCTACTTTGACAAAACGGGGCTTTGCTTGCATGCTCGCACTTGGAGCGTCTGCTGTTGTATTGATAATACTAAACTTGTCTCCACAAATTGCGAAGTACAATCCCGGCTCCCTTGTCGATCTGCCGGTACGGCTTACTGCCGATGCAGCTACGCCGAGTCAAACTTTGCCTGTTCTTGCATTTGCATTTATAGGGATCATGTTGTTTTCGGCATTGGCGATTTTAGTATTTAGTAAATGCATAAAGAAATCAGGCAATAAGCTTGCGCTGATCCTTGGTTTTGCGGTTTTGTGCATGGCTTTGACTGTATTTTTCGGTGAAGAAGTGCCAAGGCAGATAAGCACCAATAGACAAGTGATCACAGAAGGCGTCATTATTGGTAAAGGAACTGAGTTTGAGTTGCATGGTATGCTGACACTCCCCAGAGAAGCTGACGGAAAGGTGCCTGCTGTGGTACTTGTCCACGGTTCGGGTCCCAATGATATGGACGAAACGATTTTTAATAATAAGCCATTTCGGGATATAGCTGAGTACCTGTCTTCCAATGGTATCGCAGTCATTCGATATAACAAACGGACATTGACACACGGGCTTAGTTTGTCAGAGATGAGAGGCTTGACAGTGTGGGAAGAAACGATCGAAGATGCGATTTTAGCAACCGAGTTACTTAGGTCTGACCCGCGAATCGATGAAAACAGGGTTTTCATTTTAGGACACAGTTTAGGCGGCATGCTTGCTCCGAGAATCCATAATAATGGCGGCGACTTTGCGGGACTAATCCTCTTTGCAGGCTCTCCGAGATTTCTGCTGGATATCAGCGGAGATCAGGTCGCGGCTGTTTTAGATGCAATCGAAGATGAGGATGAAAGAGCTGAGATAATCGCAGTACGTCAGCAAATGGAAGAAGAGTTTGAGTTGATCCTGTCACTCTCCGACGATGAAGTAAAAGATACGATTTTTACGAGTTTAGGCAACACGGGGTACTATTGGCTGGATCTTTACAAAAACCCGGTGTCTGTTGATTTAGAAAAGGTTGATGTGCCGATTCTTGTCATGCAACCGGATGATGATGTACAGGTGCTTACGGATGTAGATTATGCCATGTATAAGGAGTTGCTTGCCGGAAGACCGGATGTTACATTTAAGTTGTATCCCGGTTTGAACCACTTATTTATGCCTTCGACCGGTAGAGGTATTTTCGATATCATGGACGAATACAGGATAAGAGCAAATGTAGACCTGCAGGTTTTAAGGGATATCGTAGAGTGGGTATTGAATTAAATATCAATATATATGGAACATATCGTTGGGAATAACGTCATAGGGAGTAGAGACAGATTAGAGATAGCTTACTTCTATATAACAGGAGGGCATTAAAATGACTCGTAAAAGGATAACGGCGATATGTTTGGTTTTTGTTTTTACAGCAAGTTTACTACTTACGACGGCTGCTTGCACAAAACAGAATGGTATTCTTGATGTCTTTGAGAACGGAAATGGTACCGGCACGATAATCAGCGACGGCAAGAAGTTCCCTTCGAGTATTCTGGAAGCAACAGATGTTTTACCTGAGCTACCCGAGGGCGAAGATTTGCCGATCGTTGGCGACCTGGAGACTTTACTCAAATTGCTTTTTGAGCGTGGTGCTTTGTATGACGACACGGAATTCAGGCTGCATTCGTCTGATGAGATCCCGGTTCTGGAAAGTGAAGAGTTCGCTATTACAGAAAGTGTACCTGCACCGGCTGCACCGGCAATGGATGCTCCGCTAGCAGCTCCGGCTGAGTCTGACACTGCAATGGCCGGCGGTGACGGTGGTGCTTCACATTCCGAAACAAACGAGCAGGTCGCCGGAGTCAATGAGGGCGATATCGTAAAAACCGACGGACGCTATTTATATGCAATGTCGCAGAGCGACAACAGGCTGCGCATTATTAGTGCAAATGGTGCAGATCTGGAGGTTGTGTCTACGATTTCGTTCGGCGATGTATGGGGTTCGGAGTTTTATCTGATCGGCAACGACAGACTCGCGGTGATCGGTAATGAGCATGTCATGATCCGGCCTCTGCCTGCCGATATTGAACAGCCTGCTGCAAGGATCGCTCCGCCTTTCTACGGACATTTTGGCAGTAGCTTTACTACTCTGACTATATACGATATCACCGACAAAACGGCACCAAATGAGCTAAGACGTGTTTCAATGGACGGATGGGGTGTATCTACAAGAGTTATCGACGGTATTGTTTACTTGGTCACCACCAAGCATTTATGGGGTATCCCGCTTGCTCAAGCTGACAGCCCGTTTATCCTGCCCTATACAAGAGATACTGCTGAGAGTGAAGAGTTTGAACCTCTGAGCTTTGATAGTATTCGTTACGTCCCCGGCACACACGATACAAGTTATCTGCTTATCGGTGCTATCGATGTTTACAGCGATGACGCTTTTGAACCGAAGGCATATCTAGGAGCAGGCAGTAATCTTTATATGAGTCGTAACGCCATGTATATCACACAATACAGGTGGGTTGTACCGGTATCTGTAAGAGACGATAATTCAGTTGATATATGGAATTCCGGCAGTGAAAAAACGGAGATCATGCGCTTTACTATCAACGGAACAAACATAAATTACGCGGGCAAAGGTATGGTAGACGGCTCACCTATAAACCAGTACAGCATGGATGAGCATAAGGGCTACTTCCGTATAGCTACAACCGATTGGTCTGCCGGTACATATGTGACTGTTCTTGATACATCAAACATGCAAACAGTTGGACGCACAGAGCCGCTTGCTCCCGGAGAGATAATGCATTCAATGCGTTTTATGGGTGATATGGGTTATGTCGTTACATTTCTCAATGTAGACCCGCTCTTTACTATCGACCTTTCCGACCCGTACAATCCGAAAATGTTAGGCGAGTTGAAGATACCGGGCTTCTCACAGTACCTACACCCTGTCGGTGATGGTCTGCTGCTGGGAATAGGTCGCGACACACAGGAGATATATACCAGAGATGAAAATGGTGTGGAAACGGTGGTCGGGTTTAACGATGTCGGTATGAGAGTTACTCTCTTTGATGTGAAAAATCCCTTTGATCCAAAAGAAGTCGATGTCCTAAAGCTTGGCGAAGGCTGGACAGAAGTCAGCTTTAATCCGCGCGCTCTAATGGCAGACTCGTCACGTGGTCTGTATGGATTTATTGCAGAGACATGGGATTTTAACAGAGGCGGTAATGTTCAGTTCAGCGGTATACTCCTAAGTGTCAACAACGAAAGGCTTACTGTTGCTGCAACAGTAACTCCTGATGGATTTCTTGGTTCATGGGGCAGTCGCCTATGCTTCATCGGCAATACACTCTACTTTGTCCACCAAGCAGGTATCATAGTTTATGATTACAACAGTTTCGAAGAAATAGGAAGTATCAGTTTCTAACTCTTAAGGTACAAAGATTGTTCGACTATCAGTAGGGGGTGTTGCAAAGCAATGCCCCCATAGTTTGTGTCTTTTTTTTAGTGCTGCGTCTGGATTGCCGCGTCGCTTTGCTCCTCGCAATGACGAGTCTCTCTGATTTTACATTTTGCTGCAGCCTACTTTTTTTAAGAACTCGTAAGAAATTCTTCAGAATTACACGCATTTTTTTGTAAGATTTTTGTTTTATCCTTACTGCATAACTGTGATACAATGCAAAGGATGTGATGTAGTTGGGAAAAGTATAATAATATTCGGAGGGCGTCTGGAATGATGGATATTCTCATATGCGACGATGATAAGGAAATAGCTGCAGCGATAGCAGTTTATCTCACGAATGAGGGTTATAAGACCCATCAGGCGTATGACGGCAAAGAGGCTTTGTCCGTACTTGAAGAGTTTGATATCCGTCTTATTCTTATGGACATAATGATGCCGCGTCTCGACGGATTGAGTGCTACGATGGAGATCCGTAAGAGCCGTAATATTCCGATAATAATGCTCTCCGCAAAAAGCGAAGATACTGACAAGATCATTGGTCTTTCCGCTGGGGCGGATGATTATATAACAAAACCATTCAATCCGCTTGAACTCATAGCACGTGTTAAAAGCCAACTGCGGCGGTATACAGTGTTGGGCAGTTTACCTTCACCGGAAGAAGGCGTACATACAGTCGATGGGCTGACTATCGATGATAATCACAAAACCGTTACTGTTGACGGTGAAGATGTCAGGCTTACTCCGCTTGAGTACAAGATCGCTCTTTTACTTATCCGCAACCCGGGAAGAGTATTCTCCATTGACGAGATATACGAGCGTGTGTGGGGTGAAGATGCTTTTTGCGCAGACAATACGATCGCCGTACATATTCGGCGGATAAGGGAAAAAATCGAAATCGACCCGAAAAATCCAAAATATTTAAAGGTGGTATGGGGAATTGGATATAAAATCGAAAGGCTGGACAGCCGTTAGAATAATATGTTTCGTTTTGATACTCGTTGTATGCTTTACGGGACTTAATCGTTTATTGGCAGTAGCCGTCAGATATGATGATACAGGTGTTTCGCCGGAAGTCGTGCTGGTTGATCTGTCGACAAATCAGTTTTTCTATGATCAAAACATCTGGCAGGCTTATAATCATGCTTATAATCTTGCATACTTTGGAAGCGAAGAAGCTATCCTCGCGGGCACTCATCTGAGATGGTTTGAGTATTGTCAAACATCTTATCATTATTACTCTCCTTATGATGATGGTGATTATTCTAATTACTATGAAACAGATGAAGTTTGGATCGAACTCAAGACTCCGGACGAAATGTTTCATTACGCAACTTTATACGATATCTTCACTCTAAGAACTCAAACCGCTCGCAAGCAGCAAGAAGAACAAGCAATCTATAATCAGCTCAATGCTTTTAATGAAGCTTTGGAGTATTTAAACAATACAGCGGGTTTGGTGTTTTATGTTGGTGTTGAAATGTCAACCTTTATTCAAAATGACGGCACGCTTAGTATAGTCATAATCGAAGCACCCGTAGCATCAACGGAAGAATTATATAACAGAAGTCAACTAGGTGATGATACTGTCAGAAGGGGTGAAATACAGTTCCCGTGGTATTCAGAACATCAGAGTCTCATCGAATATAGTAATGTCTCGGATACTATGCGTACAGTCGATTTCTTTAAATCACAGCCTGTTTATTACATTGCGCTTGATGATCATAGTCTCGAATCGCATATTGGTCGCGGTTGGCATTCTCCCTACGATAAAGAGCCGCCATTTGGTGATAGAGTGTTCTACCTCGCATTTTCCGATTATATAATCTCTGCTCAGAATGTTTTTTACTCAGCAACCCGTGATGCCTATATTACTGACCTGAGCATCATCGCTGCCTCGGTCGTGCTGGCATTAGGTTTGATAGTTGTTTTGCTTATCAGTGCGGGCAGAAAGAATAAGGTTGTAGCCGGAGAATCCGGTGATATGGTAACCCCTACTAATAAAATTCATTTTACAGCACTTGATAAACCTTACTGGGATTTCGGTTTATTATTACTCTTCTTATGGATCGTACTCATTGTTTATGTCAGTGTTCTGACTGCTGATACCGTATGGTCTCACAGGAACATCACAGCAATGAATATCTTGATTGCAGCAGTGACATTACTTGCTGTCCCGCCTGTGTTGCTTTGGCTGACAAGCCTTGCCAAGCGAATCAAAGCCGGTCAGTTCTGGAAGCACACACTTGTGTATGCGATAATTACTAAATGTATTTTCAGATTCCTGCGTTATTGCATACGCACAGCCAAATCATTGTGGAGCGGCATGCTACTTTCACTAAAAATCGCGGCTATCTCTTTCGTTTCGTTTTGTATGATGTTCTTTGTAGGGGTCATAGGTTCCGAAACTCGTGGAGCCGGTCCGATATTTATTGTGTCATTTTTACTTGTTGTAGTTGTTACGGTTCTGCTACTGCTTTACGCCAGTCGTATTCGAAGGCTCAGCCTTGGTGCGCGCACTGCAAGCGAGGGCGATTACAACACGCCGATAGATGCCGGCGGAGGCGAGCTCGGAAGTATCGCTAACTCTATAAACAACATCACAGCGGGGATACACACAGCCGTCGAAGAGCGTTTGAAGAGCGAGCGGTTAAAAACAGAGCTTATAACAAACGTTTCACATGATATAAGAACACCACTCACATCGATTATCACATACACCGATTTGCTTGATCGTGAAGGTCTGGATTGTGATAAAGCACCTGAATACCTCGACGTGCTAAAGCAAAAGTCGCAACGCTTAAAAACACTCACAGATGAGCTATTCGAAGCGGCAAAAGCTGCAACCGGCAATATTGATGTAAACCTTACTGATCTGAATATCGGGTCATTGATAAATCAAGCTCTGGGTGAACTTGACAGCACAATAAAAACATCAGGCCTTGACATACGTGTAAATCTTGCGGAAAACCTGTATGCAAGAGCTGACGGCAGATTGATGCAGCGTGTAATGGAAAATCTCCTGTCAAATGTCGTCAATTACTCACTCCCGGGTTCGCGTGTGTATCTTGATGCTTATCTGGCAGAAGACTCTTATGCACGTATAGATATTAAAAACATTTCCGCAACTGAACTGAACTTTGACCCGGCAGAGCTGACCGAACGTTTTAAACGCGGTGACAACTCTCGCACAGACGGCGGCAGTGGTCTCGGGTTGTCAATAGTTCAAAGTTTCATGGTAGCTCAAAACGGCAGATTTGATATCTCGATAGACGGTGACTTGTTCAAAGCAACTATTACTTTGCATATTCCGCATACGCAGCTCTGACTTCCGCTGAGAAGAACAATGAGCCGAGGGCACAAATAACATCCCTCTCCCCTGCTATCTTAAGCGCTTCGGATACACCGTCGCTGACTGATCCACAGTCGAAGACCGGTACTCCGAAGCGTTTTAGTTTTTCTGTTAGTTCTTTTGTACACATTGCGCGCGGGTTATCGGGCTTTACAGCAATAAATCTTTCTGCAAGAGGAGCAATGTGTGCTATCATTTTATCAACTTCTTTGTCCGCCATAACTCCAATCAGGAAAATGATTTTAGGGTAACTGAGGGTTGCATTGTCGCTAAAGTGACTGTTTAAGCTCTCCACTGTTGCTTCCATTCCTTGCGGATTATGAGACCCGTCCAGGATGAACACAGGTTTTTGCCCCAGCACTTCGAATCTGCCGGGCCATTTGACCGATGCTATTCCTTTAATGATATTGTCGTCGGTGATTTTGTATCTTTTTGCACGCAACAACTCAAGTGCTGTGATTGCCAGAGTCGCATTTTTTGGCTGGTACGCGCCAATAAGCGGGAGCATTATTTCCCCGTATGGCTTAATACGGAGATTTATACCTTCCAGCGAAAACTTTTGATCGATTATTCGTGTGAAGTCTACTTTGCTTAGTCTTGCTCCGTGTTCCGATGAAATCCTTTCAAATACGGTTTCGACATCCGGCTCACCACCGTATATCAGCACATCCCCACCTGCTTTTATGACCCCTGCTTTTTCGCGTGCGATGTCGCTTATCGTCGGACCGAGTTCTTTGACATGGTCATATCCTATTGCTGTTATAACTGCGAGCTCCGGTGTGTCAATAACATTTGTGGAGTCCAGTCTTCCTCCCATTCCGACTTCGAGGACAACTATATCGCAAGCTTTGTTCAGGAAGTGTTTCAGTGCGAGCGCTGTTATTATTTCAAACTCAGTGGGTGAGTCTTTCATTGCATCCGCAAACGGTTTTATTTCGTTTACCAGAGACTCAAGTTCATCATCCGATATAAACTCGCCGTTGACTTGTATACGTTCGTTAAATTGCAAGACATATGGTGAAATAAAGAGCCCTGTTTTATACCCGGCTTCTTTCAATACCGTTGCTATACATATCGATGTTGAACCCTTGCCGTTTGTGCCTGCGACATGGACGAACTTTAGCTTTTTTTCCGGGTTTCCCAATGCTTTAAGCAGCTCTTTTGTGCGTTCAAGACCGGGTTTACTCCCCTGCCATTTGACGCTGTGTATGTATTCAAGTGTTTCCTTTATACTCATTTATGTGTTTAGTCTCCTCATTATGAAAGGTGTGGTAAAAGTATATCATAGATATAGACATTTGCGCAAAAAGCGTGTACAATTATGCACCATGCATTATGAATAAGTAAGGAGTAGCGGATATGATATCTGATAAAATGTTGGAGCTAACCAAGAAAAATTCTGTTATACGGGCTATGTTTGAAGAAGGTAACAGACTTGCAGCGATCCACGGGCGCGAGAATGTGTATGATTTCAGTCTCGGCAATCCGAACATCCCTTCACCTCCTGCTGTTAACAATGCAATAATAGATATTGTCAGTCAAGAAGATCCTATCGCACTTCATGGCTACATGAGCAATGTTGGCTATCCTGCTGTTCGGGATGCGATCGCTAAATCGCTTAACACAAGGTTTGAAACATCATTCACCGAGAGTAATATCATTATGTCCTGCGGTGCTGCAGGTGGTTTGAACGTAGTTCTTAAAACACTTCTCAATCCCGGTGATGAAGTTGTTGTAATCTCGCCGTTTTTTGTCGAGTATGGTAATTATGTAAGCAACTTTGGCGGAGAGCTTGTTATTGTTCCTGCGTCACGGTTTGATTTCCAACCGGATGCTGACACGGTGCGCAAGGCTATAACACCAAAAACCAAAGCGATCATTCTTAACTCCCCCAATAATCCCACAGGTGTTGTTTATACCAAAGATACGATCAAGCAAATCGCTGCCGTATTAGAAGAGAGGGCTTTTGAGTATGGTGCACCGATTTATCTTATTTCTGACGAACCATATCGAGAGCTTACATATGATGGTATTGAAGTTCCGTTTCTTACAAAGTTCTATAGAAATACTATCATATGCTACTCATGGTCGAAGTCGCTATCTTTACCCGGTCAACGAATCGGCTATATTGCAATACCAAGTTTAATTGACAACTATGAACTTATTATCGATGCTGCAAGTATAGCCACTCGTATACTCGGATATGTAAACGCCCCTGCTCTTATACAAAGAGTCGTCGCAGCTTGCCTTTTCGAAAGGACTGATATAAATGCGTATGACACAAACAGAAAGCTGTTGTATGAGGGTTTGAAGGAGCTTGGTTTTGAAGCAGTGTATCCGCAAGGCGCATTTTATCTGTGGATCAAGACGTCGATCGATGACAAGGAGTTTGTCGAAGCAGCAAAAAAATACAACATCCTCCTAGTTCCGGGCTCAGCATTCACTTGCCCCGGCTATGCCAGAATCGCATACTGTGTATCTAAAGAAAAAATCGAGAGCTCGCTACCTGCATTTAAAAAGCTGGCGAATGACCTAGGGTTGATAAAATAAAGCAACTAACCGGCACTCGCACTCTCCCCGGAAGATTAATGATTTGAGGATTACTTATGGAAAGCAAAAAAACAATTTTATCAGGCATTCAACCGAGCGGCGCAATGACCCTCGGGACTTATCTCGGTGCTCTTAAAAACTGGGCAGCACTTGCTGATACTTACGAGTGCTATTATATGATCGTTGATATGCATGCGATCACATCACGTCAAGACCCGGCAACACTTCGCAAAATACCTTTTGAGCAACTCGCGCAGTACATTGCATGTGGTCTTGACCCTGATAAGAACATCCTTTTTATTCAGAGCCATGTTCCGGCTCATGCACAGCTTGGTTGGGTTCTGAACTGCTATACGATGTTTGGTGAGTTATCCCGTATGACTCAGTTTAAAGACAAGTCATCGCGTAATGCGGAGAATATAAACGCAGGGCTTTTTACATATCCTGCTCTGCAGGCTGCTGATATACTTCTATATCAGGCAGACTATGTTCCTGTTGGTGCAGACCAAAAGCAGCATGTTGAACTCACACGTGATATCGCTGTGCGTTTCAACGGAGTTTACGGCGATGTGTTTAAACTGCCTGAGCCTTATATACCCGAAGTTGGCGCAAGGATCATGGATTTACAAACACCTACCAATAAGATGTCAAAATCCGAAATCGAGGACGGTGGTTGTGTCCTGTTGCTGGATAAACCCGAAGATATAATGCGAGCATTCAAGCGCGCCGTAACGGACAGTGAAATAAGTGTACGCTTTGACCCCGAAAACAAACCGGGGATTTCAAATCTAATTCAGATATACTCTGTTTGCTCAGGTAAGGATTATAAGGAAATAGAAAATGAGTTTGAAGGAAAAGGATATGGTGATTTTAAACCGGTAGTGGGTGAAGCTGTTGTTGAGTTGCTGCGCCCAATACGTGAAGAATCATTGAAACTACTTGCTGATAAGGCATACTTAGAATCCGTTTTTAAGAGCGGTGCTGAAAAAGCTTCTTATACCGCAAACAAAACGTTGCGCAAGGTTTATAAGAAGATCGGGTTTATCGCCAAGGAGTTTTAAGTCAACATTTAAGCGTTTGTAGTAGCGAGTGTTCCCGGAGCGATAGAAAGTAATCGTAACATTAGGTCGAAAAAACGCTGTCCTTGTTTGTAAGGACAGCGTTTGTTATTGTAGTTGATCAGCCAATGTTAGAGGCGCATATCTTCTTCCCGGACCTTTGAAGTAACAACTCTTCTCATATACTCCGGTTTACGTTTAGTCGGTTCATAGCGGAATGCTCCGCATCTTCCTTCCTCTGACATGATACCTCGTTTGCTACAGGCTACTTCACTAAAACCTAACGTCATTCCGAAATTACAATATGTACAGCATGGTTGGATGTTACGTCTGAAAAGCAAATCAAACCACTCCCCTCTTCCGACCGTTTGGTCAATCTAATATGATATTAACACATCAAATACTTTATAACAACTATTTTTTCCTTCTATTCATTGGTTTTATGGATCGCACGTAATATTATCTCATTAAGCCGCATCGGGCTTCACCTCAAATCTTTACATGTCTGCATATCCCGGCTAAGCAGCATTTGCTGCATGTCGGGTTTCTCGCTGTACAAACAGCTCTGCCATGCAGTACGAGGCGGTGACAGAAGTCAGATGATTCCTCCGGTGGTAAAACCGCTCGTAGCTGCGTTTCTATTTTCACCGGGTCTTTTACATTTACAAAACCGATACGATTTGTGAGCCTGATGCAATGAGTGTCTACTACGACAGCCGGTTTCTTGTGAATATCACCAAGAATAAGATTTGCAGTTTTTCTGCCTACCCCGGGTAATCTGAGCAAATCCTCCATCGTATCGGGCACTCGCCCGTTAAACTCTCCGAGAAGCATTGCCGATGCTGCAATGATATCTCTTGCTTTTACTCTGTAGAACCCACACGGGTGAACTATCTCTTCCATCTCCGCAATATCTGCACCTGCCAGTGCCTCTAATGTTGGAAATTTTTCATAGAGTACAGGTGTCACAGTGTTAACACGTGCGTCCGTACACTGTGCTGCAAGGCGTGCTGCAAAAAGCAACTCATAATCTTTATAATATTCCAGTGCACAAATCGGCTCAGGATAGCATTCTTCGAGTAATCTTATTATCTTTAAAACTTCTTTATTTGTAAGCATAGGGTATCTCTTGCCTTCCGATTTCATACTGATAGCAAGCATGGGCGAAACTATCCTGATTATTGTACCATGTTCTTATTGAATTTTATATAACACTTAGATATAATGATGTGAGTAAATATTAAAATCTAAGGAGGAAGATCAGTGATAAGAGATCTAATGCAATTTATTTTACACTATGACCCGGAGGTCGGAAAATCCATCGAGCAGGAGTTCACTCGCCAGCGTAGGAATATCGAGCTCATTGCATCCGAGAACTGTGTCAGCGAGGCTGTAATGTTAGCACAGGGCACGATCCTTACAAATAAGTATGCGGAAGGATATCCCGGGCGTCGCTACTATGGTGGTTGTGAAGAGGTCGATGTTACGGAGTCTCTTGCTATTGAGAGAGCCAAAGAGCTCTTCGGTGCAAAGTTCGTAAATGTCCAGCCACATTCAGGTGCCAGTGCAAACTTTGAGGCATTTATGGTTTTATGCCAGCCGGGAGATACGATCCTCGGTATGAATCTTGATCACGGTGGTCATTTGACTCATGGACATCCGGCAAACTTCTCCGGTAAATACTATAAGGTCTTTGCCTATGGCGTCACTCCGGAAACAAACACTATTGATTATGATGAGGTACTCAAAACAGCCAAAGAATGCAGACCAAAGATGATCATTGCAGGTGCATCAGCATATCCAAGACAAATCGATTTTAAGAAGTTTTCTGAAATCGCAAAGGAAGTTGATGCATACTTGATGGTCGACATGGCACATATTGCAGGTCTTGTAGCTGTCGGAGAGCATCCTGACCCGGTACCATATGCAGATATCGTCACAAGTACAACTCATAAGACGCTTCGCGGTCCGCGTGGCGGCATTATTATGACTAATGACGAGAAGCTTGCAAAGAAAATAGATTCAGCAGTATTCCCGGGAGCACAGGGCGGACCGCTCATGCATGTTATTGCTGCAAAGGCAGTGGCATTGGGTGAAGCACTGAAGCCAAGCTTCAAAGAGTATCAACTCCAGGTTCTTAAAAACGCCAAGGCACTTGCTGAAGGTTTTGTCAACGAAGGATTCGACTTGGTATCCGGCGGTACTGATAATCACCTCATGCTTGTTGACCTACGTAAATTCAACACGACAGGCAGTGATATGGAAAAACGCCTGGATGAGGTCCATATAACAACAAACAAAAACAAAATCCCGAACGACCCGCAACCTGCTACGATCACAAGCGGTCTCCGTATAGGCACACCTGCTGTTACAACAAGAGGTTTCCGCGAAGAAGAAATGAAGAAAATCGCAGAGCTCTTCCGTATTGCAGCTTCTGAGTTTGATGCAAAAGCTGACTATATACGCAATGAAGTAAGCAAGATGTGTGAGAAGTATCCATTATATGATTAAGCCTAGGTTCTCTCTTGTCCCGCAATATACTTTTCGCAATATTACTGATGTTACGACAGAACGTCTTGAACAGCTCGGCATCAAGTTTCTTATGTTGGATTTGGATAATACGATCGCAGCATACGACGAGCATGTTCTGTTTGAAGATATCTCGTCATGGATCGATGGTGTGAGAAGCAGCGGTATAGAGCTGTTTCTCATATCAAACAGCACACGCAAAAACCGTGTGGAGGCTTTTGCAAAGTCGATTAGTGTCGATTATATAATGCAATCCTACAAGCCTTCTCCGAAAAGCCTACTGCGCGCTATGGAAATGAAGGGATACAACTCCGGTGATTCTGCTCTTGCGGGTGATCAGGTTTTCACCGATGCTATTGCAGCTAACCGTGCCGGAGTAGTTTCCATCATTGTGCGCCCAAGACGTTTTACTAATCCGTTTCTCGTTCTGCGGTACTGCATTGAAGTGCCGTTTAGGATGATGTGTAAAAATAAAGCGTAAACTGAAAGGACAGACTATCATATGAGCAACATTGAGAGAATCAGACAGGCAATGCCCAAGTACAAATGCGACGCTGTGCTTATTACCAACCAGATAAACAGGTTGTTTGCGACCGGGTTTTCATCAAGTGCCGGCGTATTGCTGGTGACCGCAGACAAAGCTTGGTACTTCGCCGATGCACGCTACATCGAAGCAGCGAGTGCTGCGGTGAAAGAAGCAGATATCGTCCTCATCACAAAGGATGAGACGATCGTCGAAAGCGTCAATAACGTAGTTAAGAAAACCGGTATAAAATCTGTTGGATTTGAAGATGGCTCAGTTTCATACTCAGGTTATAAAGACTGGTGCGAAGCACTTGGTGTAGAGTTGATACCTGCACAGCAACTTATCTCTGATCTACGAGAAATCAAGTCCCGCGCCGATCTTGAAAAAATGATAAATGCGCAACGTCTTGCAGAAAAGGTTTACAACGAGATCCTGCCGATGATAAGTACAAATATCACCGAGAAGGATTTAGCTTCAGAAATAATTTACCGCTCGTGGAAAAACGGGGCTGATGAAGAGTCATTTAATCCCATCGTAGTATCAGGTCCTAACTCGAGTCGACCCCACGGAGTTCCCGGACCCGGAAAAATCGGCAAAGGCTTCTTGACTATTGATTTTGGTGTAAAGCTCGATGGCTGGGTCAGTGACACCACAAGAACACTTTGTGTTGGCGAGCCTGATGCAGAGATGATCAAGGTTTATAACACTGTTCTTGAAGCACAGGAAGCCGGTATAAAAGCGGTTCACGGCGGTGTAAAGGGTGTCGATGTTGATACTGCTGCAAGAAATGTAATAGAAAATGCCGGTTATGGAGAGTATTTTGGGCATGGTTTCGGTCACTCTATCGGACTCGAAGTGCATGAAACACTGAAAGCATCACAAATATCCAAAGATGTGCTGCCTACAGGTGCATGTATTTCCGCAGAACCGGGTATATATCTGCCGGGTCGTTATGGTGTCAGAATAGAGGATATTCTATATATAACTGATAGTGGTTCCGAAAACATAACAAATCTTCCTAAAGGACTAACAGTCCTCTGATATTTAGGCATTATTTGTCTTGCAATGTTGCACAAAATGGGATACAATGCAGTTTGGTAAAGTGAGGAGGAGCTTTTATGATTTCTGCCGGCGATTTTAAAAACGGAGTAACATTCGAGTGGGACGGAAAAGTCATGCAGGTCGTTGAGTTTCAGCATGTCAAGCCCGGAAAAGGTGCTGCGTTCGTTAGGACGAAAGTTAGAAATGTTATTACCGGAGCCGTAATAGAAACGTCCTTTAACCCTTCAGACAAGTTCGAAAACGCTTTTGTTGAGCGCCGCGACATGGAATATAGCTATAACGACGGTACTCTATACTACTTCATGGATCAGGAAACATATGAACTTGAACCAATCGATCAAAGTCTTCTGGGTGACAGTTTTAAGTTTGTTAAGGAAAACATGATATGCAATATTCATTCATATAAAGGAAAGATTTTTAACGTTGACCCTCCAAATTTTGTAGATTTGGAAGTTACAGCAACAGACCCCGGGCACAAGGGCGATACAGCTACCAATGTTCTCAAACCGGCAACTGTCGAAACGGGTGCAGAGGTCAAAGTTCCACTCTTCATAAACGAAGGTGAGAGAATACGCATAGATACAAGAACCGGCGAATACATGGAACGCACAAAAGGATAATAATTAACGGAGGATATTAATTTTATGACTATCAAGGAAAAAGTCGCTTATCTTGAAGGATTAGCAGAAGGTATGGAAGTCGAGTCCGTGGAGAACGGAAAGCTTTTCGCAGCAATTATCGAGGTTCTTGTTGAGATGGCTGACGAAATCGAGGAGTTGAATGAAAACGCTCTTGATATCGGGGAAGAGCTTGATGCTATTTCTGACGATCTTGCTGAAGTAGAAGATTTCCTACTTGACGAAGAGTATGATATAGACGACGAAGATTTTGATTTTGACTTTGATGATGACGATTATGACGATGATGATGATGAGTATGACGAAGAATATATCGACGACGATGATGACGATGATGATGATGGACATAGCTGCGCAGTTTGTGGAAATAAGGATTTTTCAGAGGACATTTCGTTTACCATCGATATTAATTGCCCTGAATGTAACGCCGAACTAGAGCTCGACGAGGAAGATATTGCAAACGAAGCAGTTACCTGCCCGGCATGTAATAAACTGATAGAGTTAGAGATCGAAGAAGTTGACGACTTCGACGACGAAGACTAAATCGGGCTCGTAGCTCAGCTACACCATGCTACTACAAGTCTTGCAATCATTTATAGATTGCAAGGCTTGATTCTTGAAAACTGTGAAGTAAAGCCTGTATTACAACCTTGCTTCACCTTAATCAAAGGATTAATTTTCTCAATGAAAAAGACAACACTCATAATTGTAATTCTTATGACGGCAATAATATTGGTCACCGTTATATCGCGTTGTTCCGGGGGCATCATGCCGGAAGTTACACCAACACCGGAACCAACTGTAGAATCAACACCCACGCCGGTGCCAACACCCACGCCCACACCCGAACCAACACCGGAGCCGACACCGGAGCCGATAATAGTACCGATAGATTTGTCATTTTCTGAAGTTACAAATGAGATATTGGCAGACATGATCGAAAGTGGAGAAATTCCCGAAAAAACTCTTGAGTTGAACTTAAAAGGCAATGATTTAAGTGATATAACTCCACTTCAAACACTAACAGAGCTCACTTGGTTGGACTTAGGGGAAAACCAAGTAAGTAATATCTCTTCATTAGAGCCACTTACAGAGCTCATCTGGTTAGATTTAGGGAATAACCAAATAAGCAACATCTCGGCATTGGGATCTCTTACAGAACTCAATCGGTTGGATTTGTCAAGCAATCAAGTAAGCAACACTTCATCCTTAGCGTCTCTTACAGAGCTCGACTGGCTGGATTTATCAAGCAATCAAATAGATGATATCTCATCATTACGATCGCTAACAAAACTCACAACGCTAGATTTGAGTCATAATAAAGTAAGCGATATATCAGCATTAAGCTCACTTACAAGACTCACGTCGCTAGTGATGGTTTTTAATGAAATAAAAGACATATCGCCATTACAATCGCTTACGTCTCTTACCCATTTGGATTTGGGAGTTAATTTCATAGACAATATAACCCCCTTGGAGTCTCTTACAGAACTCACATATCTTAGTTTAGAAAGTAACGAAATAAGCAGCTTAGCAGCAATAAGACCGCTAATCAATCTTTTACACCTGGGACTGGCTTCCAATAAAATACAAGATTTAGCACCACTGAGTACATTAGTCGAACTTGACCATCTGAACCTGGGTAGTAATCAAATACAAAACATAGCTCCATTAAGATCACTGATCGAAGTTGATGAACTATTTTTAGCATCTAATAGAATAAGTGATATCTCCGCATTAAGCTCGCTTCCACAACTCACCGACCTGGATTTGTCATATAATCGGATCAGTAACATAAATCCATTGCTGAGACTCACAAATCTCACCAGTCTGGGCTTATATGGAAATCGAGTGAGCGTTACACAATACGAACGGTTAAAGGATGCATTACCGGGCTGCTATATAAATTAGTAGCCACCTTGGGAGCGCAGTGCGCTCCCATTTATCTTTAAATTGTCCCGAGGTGCATTATATACTTCTTCATCCGGGGTTTGAATTGGAGTTGATTATTCATGAGGGAGCCATTAACAAAGCAAGAGGTTATAGATGCCATTGAACGGAAAAGCTCTTCATCAAGAGTTCCATTGGTTTTTCACAAATGGTGGGGTAACGGATTGCAGGAAAAATATGGAAAAGCCTTAGGCAATATGGCTTCTGCTTTCCCTGAAGATATTCTTACTGCCTGGTATGTTGACCCGGGCGACACTGTTACTTCTAACAGTAACCCATCATATCGATGGGGTTATCTTGACGACTATTCTAATGCTGTGCAGCATAGCATTGGTGAGACGAAGGAATTACTTTCTGATTGGGATGATTTACAGGCTTTGCTAACTGACTTTCCTAACCCTAATGAACCGGAGACATTCACCTCGGTTGAAAGTGAAATAGCAGAAATGGATGGTCGCTATAAACTTGGTTGTTGGTGGCGTCTTTTCCATGAGCGATTCTGGAGCATACGCGGTATGGAGAATATGATGATTGATTATTATGAAAACATGGACGGATTGAAAGAGCTTGGAGACAAGCTATTGCAATATCACAAAGTTATAGTAGATCGATATGCGGCACTTGGTTTTGATGGAATATTTACATCTGATGATTTAGGACATCAAAGAGGTCCGATGATGTCCCCCGGTATTTTTAAAGAGTTATATTTACCATTATATAGGGAATTCTGTTCACATGTTCACAGTAAAGGGATGCATGTATTTCTACATTCATGCGGAGACAATACCCTGCTCATGGAATACTTGATTGACGCCGGTATAGATGTCCTACATCCGGTTCAGACAGGCTGTATGGATGAAGCAGAAACCATCAGCCGCTACGGCAATGATATTAGTTTTTTAGCCGGTGTTGATGTGCAGCACTTACTTCCGGAAGGCACAAGAGCCGAAGTAAGAGAAGGTGTCCAAAAGCTGATAAGAACTATGTATAAGCCGGAAGGAGGACTGTTGTTAGCAGCAGGAAACGGGATTTTACCGGATACACCTATTGAAAATATTGAAGAAATGCTCTACCAGATTTCTATAATAGAGTAATACATTCCGAAAAAACCATATTAAGAGTCAAAGCCTTGCATCCACTATTGTATGGTTTGCAAGGCTTGATTTATGTATGTTCTAGGGACCTCAATCTTTATGATATGGCGTTTCTGAGGCTCTTTCTGTAGTAGAATCCTTCAACGGTGTTAAAAAACGTTTCTACGTTGTCGAGGTCAACACCGGGAGGAATATCACACCCGGAAGAAATAAGGAAATTATTATAGTCTCCGCAGTCGTGTAGTAAGCGTAAGGTTTCAAGACGAACTTTTTCAGTTGAACCGGTATTAAACACTTGCGCAGGACTGATATTCCCCATAACGAGATAGTTTCTTGGTATAAGTTCAAGCATATCGCGCATGTTTGCGGAGTCTCCAAAGGAGAATGCGAAGCAACCAATGTCAACTATAGACTTCATTAAGTGCGGTACTGAGTTGCCGCAGTTGTGATAAATCGTTATAAAGTTTTTGCTTTGAACTGTTTCGATTATTTCCCTAACATAAGCACTGGAGAACTCTTCAATAAGCTGAGGCGACAGAAGTCCTGCCAGTGGTTCTGCAATTATTAATCCGTCTGCGCCTTCTCTTTTATACTCGCTTGCATACTTGACGAGAAAGTCAGTTGCCTTGCGCAATACTTTATGTACCATTTCAGGTTCTTCATAGCAGTCAGACATGATGTCGTTTATGTTCATCAACCTGCCTGCAAGAGAAAATGGTCCTATGCATTGTGCAATGATTGGTTTGTCGTTGATCAGCACTCTGGCTTTTTTTATTGCCTCTATGTTACTTCCTGTACGCCCTTTTCCGACCTCAGGAACCATGAGCGCTTCGATGTCTTCTTCAGTTTTCAGTAATTTACCAATAATCGTCGGTATTTCATCAGCAGAGAAAACTGCATGTGCACCAAACGCTTCTGCTTCTATTGATAAATCCATATAATTCATGATTGCAGGCATATCGTAGTTATCCGCTATAAGACGCAGACCGATCGCTTGATGATTGCTGTCTGCAACAAGCTCTCTTACAGTAATGTAGAGATGCTGGACTGCAGGAAAAGCTAAAATAGGCATAGCTTTCTTACGCTCTGCATAAATGAGCTGTTCCAGCCAGTTATACATATTCATACAAGTGTGTCCCTATCTTTTCCTTTAGTACTTATTTTCTGTTTCTTACGATAAGAGTTCAACTGCTTTAGTTGCTGCAGAACCTGCATCAGAGGCATATGCGTCTGCACCTATCTGGTCTGCAAACTCCTGTGTTATTGGTGCGCCGCCGACCATTACCATTACTTTTCCTTTATAACCGGCATCATGTATTGCTGCAACCGCCTCTTTTAGTGCTTCCATAGTTGTTGTTAAGAGCGCAGAAGCTCCGATGATTTTACAATCGGGGTTTTCTTTTAATGCATCAACAAAGCGTTCTGCAGGCACATCAACTCCTAGATCAATTACCTCAAAGCCTGCAGACTCGATCATTAGTGCAACAAGGTTTTTTCCTATATCGTGCAGGTCACCGGCTACAGTACCTATTATGAACTTTCCTCTTTTTCCGAGACTACCGCTTGACAGGTGTGGTCGAAGTACTTCGACACCTTTTTTCATAGTTTTAGCAGCCACAAGCATTTCAGGCACAAACACTTCATTCGCTTGAAACTTTGCTCCGACTATTCCCATAGCATCTATCATGCCTTCTTCAAGAATAGCGTTTGCGTTATCCCCTGCATCAAGTGCTCCCTGAACAAGTTCTTCTATCTGTTTTACTTTGCCTGATTCTACTGCAGTTGCGATTTCTTTGATTTTCGACATTTTTCTTTCCTCCAAATTATTAAAACTCTAAGCATTTTAGCTATCTTTTCTTTAATGCTCCACTTCTGATTACATCCATAGAAACTGCAAGAATCAAAACAAAACCATTGATGATCATCTGATAAAATGTTCTTACACTAAGTAATGTAAGACCGTTTTGAATCGTTGCAAGAATAAGAATACCAATGAAAGTACCTGATATCTTCCCTTTGCCTCCTGCAAGACTGAGTCCGCCCAGGATTACCGCAGATAAAACACCCATTTCCATTCCGATACCGGTCGTCGGAATTGCTGCGCCAACCTGCGAGGTTATTATAATACCTCCGACAGCCGCACAAAAA
>Ga0123356_10000890_pt1 | contig 33023 bp, 33 predicted proteins | sample TergutEmb28metaG_2_FD_92546 | JGI IMG/M metagenome (GOLD analysis project Ga0123356, IMG submission 92546) | Embiratermes neotenicus P3 segment gut microbial communities from Petit-Saut dam, French Guiana - Emb289 P3 | ecosystem: Host-associated > Arthropoda: Insects > Digestive system > Gut ...
CATTCTCGGGCGCCGGTTGACCGCCATACCAGCGCTGGGAAAAATTGCCGGCGACCTTATCGCCCGGTTTGAAGTGCGTGACGCCGGGTCCGACCTCGACCACCTCGCCGGCGCCGTCCGAGAGCGGTATCACGTTCTCCTTGACCGGCGCGCGATAATTACCCGAGACGATTGCGAGATCCCGGTAGTTCAGCGAGCACGCCGCCACCCTGACCAGGACCTGGCGCGGACCGGGTTTCGGTTGCGGCAACTCCACCTCTTTCAGGCCATCGATGCCCTTCGATTGCAATTGATATGCGCGCATCAACCACCCCTCAAACGGTCAGAACGATCTTGCCGAAATGGCGGTTTGCCTTCATGTAGTCGAGCGCAGCTGACGCCTCGTCGAGCGCGAATTTTCGGTCGATCGGCAGTCTGAGGGTGCGATTCTCGACAAGGTGCCAGACATCCTCGCGCATGTGCCGGGCGATCTCGCGCACTTCTTCGAGACTGCGCGTGCGGAAGGTGACGCCGATATAGTCGATGCGCTTTAGCGCATGATGGTTAAAGTCGAAGCGATCTTCGGTGCCGCCGAGACGGCCGACATTGACGATCCGGCCGAGAACGGCGCTGGCAATCATATTGCCGTTCATCACACCGCCCGAAACCTGATCGACGACGAGGTCGACGCCATTGCCGGAGGCCTTGAACGCTTGCTCCGGCCAGTGCGGATCGGTGGTGTCGAGCGCCAGGTCGGCACCGTATTCCGTGAGATGGGCGCGGCGCCCGGCGTTGGTCGACGTGCCGATCACGAAGCGGGCACCCTTGGCCTTGGCGATTTGCATCGCCATCAACCCGACGCCCGACGATGCGCCCTGAATCATAACCGTCTCTCCGGCCTTCAGCCGACCTCGGGTGACCACGGCATTGTGCATCGTCAAAAGCGCGATCGGCAGCGTCACCGCATGGTCGTAGTCGAGCCCGCGCGGCAGCGGATTGACGCGGCCCCAATCGGTCACCGCATATTCCGCCCAGGCGCCGGCGCCGGAGCAAGTTACGCGGTCGCCGGCCTTGACGCCTTTGACCTCGGCACCGGCGGACTCGACCTCGCCGGCGAACTCCATGCCGAGGACGGCGCCAATGCCGCCCGCGCTGCCGTGCTTCTGGCCGCGCGTCTGGCCGACGTCGGCGCGATTCAACGCAGCCGCCCGAACCTTGACCAGAACCTCGTTTGCCTTGGGTGAGGGTCTGGGCACCTCGCGAATCACCAGTCCCTGCTCCGATGCGATCGCCGCCTTCATCCGCGTCTCCACTCTTGTTCAAAGGACTTTAGTGCGCAGAGGTCGGTCTTGGAATGTCGTTCGTCGGGTTGCGCCCATTGCGGCATTGGGGCTCTTCGACCCGGGATGAATCCGATAAACTGCCGCGGTCTCGCCCCGCCATTGCGCCTCTCGGAACACTCCCGTTGCCGCGCGCCCTCGCTATCGCGCGGCGCTCGGGGTTACCGCGTCGGCATCGGGCCGGCGGCAAGCATCGGATCAAGGGCCATTTCGTACCAGTAAACCCCCCAATGAAGATTGGCGCCTGTCGCGCGGCCGGTCGCGCCGACCGCGCCGATGGGCTGGCCTTGGGCGACGCGCTCGCCTTTGCGCACGGCAATTCTCGACAGATGGATATAAAGCGTCGACAGCCCGTAGCCGTGATCGATTATCACCGTGCCGCCGTCGAGCGTCAGGTCGGGCTCCGCCAGCGTCACCTCTCCGCCCGCCGGGGCCGCGACCGGAGTCCCCGAGGGTGCCACGATATCGATACCGGCATGCGGCGCGCGCGGCTCGCCATTGAGGATGCGTTGGCTGCCGAACACGCCGCTGACCGGGCCAATCACCGGCCAGCGCAGCCGGATCTCGAAATCGCGGTTGTCCGAATCGACATGATGAGCGGCACGGATCGCGGCAATATCGCGCAGAATGCGCTTCAGTGTCTCGGGATTGGGCGACACCTCATCCTCGGGCAGGCCGTTGATACGCTGGATCTGGTAGTGTTGCGGCGCCACGTCGAGAACGCGGTGCACCTTGCCGCCGTTCCGATAGGCGATGTCGAGCGATGCCTGCGCCGGGGCGTTGCGCGCAAAGCCGAAAATGAACGCCCCGTCGGGGGCAACGCGCAGGCGGCGGCCGTCGAGTGTGGCGGTCGCGCCGGGCTCGGCGCTGCCGCGGATCAGCGCGCCCTGCTCCATCGGGCCGTCGAGCGTGAGGGTATTGGCCAAAGCCGGCGCCGCGCACAAGAAGGCGGCAAGGAGGGTGGCGATGCCGATACCGGCCTTCGCCACACCTGGGTGGCACGTGCGATCGAAAGAATGCGTCCGGTGCGCAATTCTTCCCGGCGCCGCGCGCCCGCGCCGCGCCGCGCAATCGAAGCCGTCCCCTGACCGGCGACGCATCAAAACAGCTTGCCTTGTCTCGTTGGCACCACGACATGAACCTTGCCGTCGTGAAACTCGAGCGACAGTCCGGCGTCGGCCTTGACCCTGGCGGCATCGGTGACCAGCCTGCCCTTGTCGTCGCGCACGATGGCATAGCCACGCAGCAAGGGTTTGCGCAGCGCCTGATAGGCGGTGAGCAAGCGTCCGGCAACGTGATCGGCGCGATTGCGGTCTTGCGCGATCTGGCGCTCGGCCGCCGTCTGGAGACGCGGCGCCAGATCGTCGACGCGCTCGCGGCTGCGCGCGATTTCCGCTCTGAGGAGACCGACATTGACCCGCTGCGCCAGCATCGCGATCGCCTGCTGCGTGTGCCGCAGGCATTGATTGATACCGAGCACCAGCCGCTCCGTCCGATCGTCGAGCCTTTGCTGTCCGGCGTTGATGAGAGCGGCAGGATCGGGCAGACCGCGCCCCAGTCCTTCGACATGGAGCTTCTCCTGGCCGAGCCGGCGCCCGATCCCCCCGGCGAGCCGTCCGCCCAAGGCTTCATTGGCCGCAATCAGACCAAGTCGCACCGGCACCGCGATCTCCGCGGCCGCGCTCGGTGTCGGCGCCCGGACGTCGGCGGCAAAATCGATCAGTGTCGTGTCGGTCTCGTGCCCGACGGCGGAAATGAGCGGAATCGCCGAGGCGGCGGCGGCACGCACCACGACCTCCTCGTTAAAGGCCATCAAATCCTCGAGGCTGCCGCCGCCCCGCGCGACGATAAGAAGATCGGGACGCGGCACGGCGCCGCCCGATGCGAGCGCGTTGAACCCGGCAATCGCCGCAGCCACCTCGCGCGCCGCGAATTCTCCCTGCACCGGGACCGGCCACAGCAGAACGCGGCGCGGAAACCGATCCGACAATCGGTGGAGAATGTCGCGGATGACGGCGCCGCTCGGCGAGGTAACAACTCCGATCACCTCGGGTAGGTAGGGCAGCTTCTTTTTGCGCGAAGCTTCGAACAGGCCTTCGCCGGCAAGCCTCTTGCGGCGGTCTTCGAGCAGTTTGAGCAACGCCCCGGCACCCGCGAGCGCGATGCTCTCGATCACGAGCTGATAGCGCGAACGGCTCGCAAAAGTCGTAAGCCGGCCCGTGCACAGCACCTCCATGCCGTCGGCCAGCTCGAGCTGAATGCGACTCGCAGTGCTGCGCCAGATCACCGCGTCGAGTGCCGACTCGTCATCCTTCAGGCTCAAATAGCAATGGCCGGAGGAAGGGCGCTTGAAGCCGGAGATCTCGCCACGCACGCGGACGTAGGAAAAATTCTGTTCGATATTCCGCTTCAGCGCCTGCGACAGCTCGCTGACCGTCATCTCCGGCAGGTTTGAGGGCGGCGGCTGCACCGCTGCGAATGGCAATTCCGTCATCGCCCGCTATGATACAGGAGCGGCACGGCCGATGGGAGGACGATGCGCATTCTGGTGATAGGATCGGGCGGACGCGAGCATGCGCTCGCGTGGGCACTCGCAAGCTCGCCGCTCTGCGACAAGCTCTACGCCGCGCCCGGCAATCCGGGCCTGGCACAGGAGGCCGAATGCGTGGCCCTCGCGGCAGGCGACACTCCCGGCATCGTCGCATTCGCATTGCGCGAGCACATCGACCTCGTCGTGATCGGTCCCGAGGCGCCGCTGGTCGCCGGGCTCGTGGACCAGCTTGAAGCCGCGGGAATTGCCGCCTTCGGCCCCGTTGCGGCCGCTGCCCGACTCGAAGCCTCAAAAGGGTTTGCAAAGGATCTGTGCGCTGCGGCGAACATCCCGACCGCGGCCTACCGGCGGTTCACCGATGCCCTGGCGGCAAAAGCGTATGTGCGCAACCATGGCGCGCCCATCGTTATCAAGGCGGACGGGCTCGCCGCCGGCAAGGGGGTCACGGTCGCCACCACCGTCGCGACTGCCGAGGCTGCGATCGACAGTGCGCTTATCGACCACCAATTCGGCGCGGCAGGCGCGGAGATCGTCATCGAGGAATTTCTCGCCGGCCCCGAGGCGAGCTTGCTGGCGCTGGTCGACGGGATCAATGTCTTGCCGCTGGTTTCGGCACAAGACCATAAGCGCGTCGGCGAGGGCGACACGGGGCCGAACACGGGCGGAATGGGCGCTGTCTCGCCGGCGCCCGGTCTCACCCCGGCCATCGAGGCGGGCGCAATTGCCACGATCATCAAGCCGGCCGTGGCGGCGATGGCGGCGCGCGGCATGCCATTCAAGGGCGTGCTCTATGCCGGCCTGATCCTCACCCAAGCCGGGCCGAAGCTGATCGAATTCAACGTTCGTTTCGGCGATCCGGAAACCCAGGCGCTGCTCCCGCGCCTGAAAAGCGATCTGTTGCCGGCACTCCTTGCCGTACGCGACGGCGATCTCAAGGACTTCGATTTGCGCTGGGATACCCGGCCCTCGGTCACGGTGGTGCTGGCGGCGAAGGGCTATCCCGGCGACGCCAGGCGCGGTGGGGAAATCAAAGGGCTCGACCGGGCCGCCGCCGATCCCGCGGTCCAGATTTTCCATGCGGGAACGCGGCGGGATGGCGCCCGCCTCTTTGCCGACGGGGGTCGCGTGCTCGACGTCACGGCATTGGGCGCGACCGTGGCGGAGGCCCGGCGTCGCGCCTACGACGCGATCGCCAAGATCGAATGGAGCGACGGTTTCTATCGCCGCGACATCGGCGGGTCCTAGTCGCGCCGCCGGTGGCGCGGCCGTTCGAAACGGCGGTGGTCCCTAGCGGCGGCGCAGCATCGGCGCGGTGGTGCGGTCTTCGTCGACCAGCGTGAGACGGTCGATCTCGGCGAGGTCCTCGGGCGACAAGTGGATATCGAGTGCCGCAACGTTGGCGACGACATGTTCGGGCGTGTCGGCGCCGGCGATAACGCTGGCCGTCATCTTCCGTGTGAGCAGCCAGGCCAGTGCCATCTGCGGCAAGGCCCAGCCGCGCCGGGCCGCAAATGCGGCGAGATGCTCCTGGACCGCCCAGTTCCGTGCGCTGTCCCAGGTGGCGAAGCTCGGCCGCCGGGCACCGCGACTGCCCAAGGGTGGCGCGACGCCGCGGCGATACGTGCCGGAAAGCAGCCCGCCGGCAAGCGGAAAATAGGCGATCATGCCGAGCCTGAACCTGGCGCAGCACGGTTCCATCCGCTTTTCGATGTCGCGGTAGAGCAAGTTGTGGAAATCCTGCGCGACGACGAAGGGGGTCAGTCGCTCTTTGTCCGCGACCCACAGGGCTTCGACGATTTCCCATTCGTAGAAATTCGAGCAGCCGAGATATCGCACCTTGCCGGCACGCACGAGATCGTCGAGGGCGCGCATGGTCTCGTCGATCGGAGTGGCACGGTCCGGCGCATGCACCTGATAGACGTCGATATGGTCGGTGCCCAGCCGGCGCAGGCTGGCCTCGCAGGCCGCGATGAGATAACGGCGCGAGGCGCCGGCGGCGGCGCCCGATTCGACCGGATTGCCGACCTTCGTGGCGATGACGGCGTCGCCGCGCCGGCCCTGCAGCGCGCGGCCGAGAAATTCCTCCGACCGGCCGTTGAAGTAGGAATCGGCGGTGTCGAAGTAGGTGACGCCGAGATCGAGGGCGCGGTGGACGATGCGCGCCGCCGTCGCCGCATCGACCTCGTTGCCGAACGGATTGCAGCCGACGCCAACCGCCGACACGCGCATGCCCGTATTGCCAAGGCGGCGATAATCCATGCGCAAGCTCCCTCGCTTTAAGTCCTGCGTCTCAACAGAAAGAGCGCCTGCTCCGCCAGGAGATTGGCGAGGCCGGCGCGCGGATTGAGGCGGAACGGCCGGCCATGACGGTCGAGCGTCAAGCTGCGTTCGATCGTGACACCCATGTCATCGCACAGATCCCCGAAATCGAGGACGGTGCAGAAATGGATGTTGGGCGTGTCGTACCAGGTGTGACCGAGGAACGGCGTGATCGGCATGCGCCCGCGGGTGAGCAGACCGATCCGCATCCGCCAATGCGCGAAATTCGGAAACGATATGATCGCGTGACGGCCGATGCGGACCATATTCTCCAGCACCGAGCGCGGCCGATAGGTCGCCTGCAGGGTCTGGCTCAGCACGACATAGTCAAACGAGTCGGAGGGGTAGTCCTGAAGGTCATGGTCGGCATCGCCCTGGATGACGGAGAGGCCGTGCCGCACACAGGCATTGACGCCGTTCTGGCTGAGCTCCATCCCGCGCGCGTCGACGCCCTTCCATTGCGTGAGATACGCCAGCAACTCGCCTTCGCCGCAGCCGATATCGAGCACCCGGCTGCCGGCTGCGATCATGTCGGCGGCAAGCCCGAGATCGCCGCGCAGATGGGCCAGCGCGGCGTTGCCGTCGGCGTCGGCCTTCATGTCGCGGGCAGGCCGCGGTGGCGGGCGCAGCCGTCAAGAAAGCCGCGCAGGGTCGCAAAGAACTCCGGTTCATCGAGGAGAAAGGCGTCGTGGCCCTTGTCGGTCGCGATCTCGACGAAGCTCACATTTGCGGTGACCGCGTTCAGCGCATGGACGATGGCGCGGCTTTCAGGCGTCGGATAGAGCCAGTCGCTGGTGAAGGAAATCAGACAGAAGCGGGTCGCCGAGCCGCGAAACGCATCGGCGAGAACGCCGCCATGTTCCGCCGCCAGGTCGAAATAATCGCAGGCGCGCGTAATGTAGAGATAGGAATTGGCGTCAAACCGGTCGACGAAGGCGTTGCCCTGATGCCGCAGATAGCTTTCGACCTGAAAATCGGCGTCGAACCCGTACGTGACGGCGCGCCGGTTCTGAAGGTTGCGGCCAAATTTGCGGTGCAGCGCCGCATCGGACAGGTAGGTGATGTGGGCGGCCATGCGGGCGACGCTGAGGCCGCGTTCCGGTCCTCGGCCCGAACCATAGTAGTCGCCGCCGTTCCAATCGGGATCGGCCATGATCGCCTGGCGGCCGACCTCGTGGAACGCGATGTTCTGCGCCGAATGGCGCGCCGCGCCGGCAATCGGTACCGCGGCGAAAACCCGCTGCGAATAGGAGGCGGCCCATTGCAGCACCTGCATCGCGCCCATCGATCCGCCGATGACACAGAACAATTGGGCGATGCCGAGATCGTCGATCAGCTTGGTCTGGGCGCGCACCATATCGCCGACGGTGATAACCGGAAAGCTGAGCCCCCAGGGCCGGCCGGTGCCGGGATCGATCTCCATCGGGCCGGTCGAGCCCATGCAGCCGCCGAGCACGTTGGCACAGATGAGGAAATAACGATCGGTGTCGAGCACCCTGCCAGGGCCGACGACTGTGCTCCACCAGCCTTCCTTGCCCGTGACCGGATGCCGGCCGGGGCCGGCATATTGATCGCCGGTCAGCGCGTGGCAAATCAGGATGGCGTTGGAGCGGTCGGCATTGAGCCGGCCGTAGGTCTGATAGGCGATGGTGTATTGCGAGAGCGCGGCGCCGCTGTCGAGCGGCAACGGTTCCGTCACCACGAGCGTACGGCCCGGGCGTTCCGTTGGGGTAAAATCGATGAGCGGCGACGAAACCGACACGCATGCTCTCTCTGTACAGAACTGATCATTGTGGCGCGCACTCGCGTTCCGATCAATGGGCTAGCGGCCGGGCCCCGCACCCGGAAGGTGTGCCGCTGCCGCGCCTGAGCACTTTTCTTTGCTTTCGGTCGCGCGGCGAACTATCAGTAGCGGCTTTCCGGCAGCAATCGACCATGGACACGCCAGCCCCCACTCTCGACGATCTGCGCCGTCGCCTCGATGCGATCGACGATCGCATCCACGATGCCATCATGGAGCGCGCATCCGTGATCGAGAGCATCGCCGCGCTGAAGCGGTCGACGGGACAGCCTTCGTTCCGCCCGGGCCGGGTCGCCGAGATCCTGCGCCGGCTGATGGCGCGTCATGAGGGGCCATTCCCGCGACAAGCCATGCTGCGCATCTGGTGCGAGATGCTGGGCGGTGCGGTGGCGATGCAAGGCCCCTTCACCGTCGCGGTCGCCGCGCCCGCGGCCCGGCCGGGCTTGTGGGACGTCGCGCGCGATTATTTTGGCAGCTATGTGCCGATGACCCCGTTGCGCTCGGGCATCGCGGTGCTGCACGCGGTCGGCGACGGCCGCGCTGCGGTCGGGGTCGTGCCAATGCCTCTCGATCAGGAAGAGGCGCCGTGGTGGCCGGCGCTTGCCGGCGCCCGCGGCCACGGCTCCCGGGTCGTCGCGCGACTGCCTTTTGCCGATTTCGGCAACGGTCGCAATGCCGGGGACGCGGGCCTGGTTATCGCCGCCGGTCCCGCCGACGCCACAGATGCCGACCGCATCATGCTGGTGATCGAGACGCGGCGCGGGACGAGCCGGGCGCAGCTGATCGCGGCCCTCGGCGAAATCGGCATCCCCTTCACCTATGTCGCGGCTCATCAGACGGTCCCGCCCCTATGCTGGCATCTGGTCGAGCTCGACGCCCCGTTTCCGGCGCTGGAGGCGCGCCTTGCCCCGGTGCTGCGCCGGTTCGGCGAGCCCCCGCCCGCCGCGTGGCTGCTGGGCAGCTATGCGCGGGCTTTGCCGCTCACCGCGACATGACCAGCAGACCACCGCCGGCGCCGGCGCCGCACGGATACATTTCCGGGATCGCGCCCTACGTTCCCGGAGAGGCGAGGATTGTCGGCGCCCGGCGCGTCATCCGCCTCGCCTCCAACGAAAGCGCGCTCGGCCCGAGCCCCGAGGCGATCACCGCCTATCGTGCGGCGGCGGCCGAGATGTTCCGCTATCCCGATGGCGGCTCGACTGAGCTGCGCCAGACGATCGCGGCCCAGTTCGGGCTCGATGCCGACCGCATCGTGTGCGGCACCGGCTCCGACGAGCTGATCGCGCTGATCGCGCGCTGCTATGCCGGACCCGGCGACGAGGTGATCTGCTCGCGCCACGGCTTCCTGATGTATCCGCTCGCGGCCCAGGCGGCGGGCGCTGCGCCGGTCAGCGTGCCGGAACAGAACCTCACCGCCGATCCGGACGCGATCCTGGCGCACGTGACGCCGCGCACGCGGGTCGTGTTCCTGGCCAACCCGAACAATCCGACCGGCACCTATCTGTCGCGCGCGGCGATCACACGCCTCCACCGCAACCTGCCGGCAAGCGCGATCCTGGTGCTCGATGCCGCCTACGCCGAATTCGTGACCCGCAACGATTACGAACCCGGGCTCGAGCTGGCGGCGAACGAGCCCAACGTCGTGATGCTGCGCACCTTTTCCAAGATTCACGCGCTCGCCGGCTTGCGCGTCGGCTGGTGCTACGGTTCGGCCGCGCTCGCCGAGGTGCTCAACCGCACGCGCGGCACATTCAACGTCGGGCTTCCGGCGCAAGCGGCGGCTGTCGCCTCGCTGCGCGACACGGTGTCGCTGCAACGCGCGCGCGACCATAACAACGAGTGGCGGCCCTGGCTCGAGGACCAGATCCGCGCACTGGGGCTCGAGGTCAATCCGGGAGTGGCGAACTTCGTGCTGGTGAAGTTCGCACCTGCCCCTAAAGACGCCGCGGCGGCACAGGAATTTCTCAAGTCCCGGTTCATTCTGGTCCGTCAGATGGGCGCCTATCACCTGCCCGAGTATCTGCGCATCACTGTCGGAACCGCCGACGAAAACCGCGCCGTGGTGGCAGCGCTCGCCGAGTTCCTCGCCGCATGAGCATGCTGTTCGAACGGGTTGCCTTCATTGGCATCGGGCTGATCGGCTCCTCGCTGGCACGGCGCATTCGCCGCGACGGGCTGGCGCGCGAAATCGTGGCCTGCGCACGAAGCCGGGAAACCCTCGACAAGGTCATGGCTTTGGGCCTCGCGGACCGCGTCGGCGCCGACCCGGCGGCGGCCGTGGCCGGCGCCGACCTCGTGGTGATCGCGACACCGCTATCAGCATACGCGGACATCGGCCGTCGCATCGGGCCGGCGCTGGCGCCCGGCGCCATCGTCACCGATGTCGGTTCGGTGAAGAGCTCCGCCGTCCGCGACCTGCAGCCGCTCTTGCCCGCGAGCGTACGGTTCGTGGCCGGCCATCCCGTTGCCGGCACCGAGCATTCGGGACCCGAATCCGGCTTTGCCGAGTTGTTCGAAGGACGCTGGTGCATCCTCACCCCGGTCAACGGCGTCGATGCGGAAGCGGTCGCCCGGCTCCGGCAATTGTGGGAGGCGGCCGGATCGAAAGTGGTGGAGATGGATCCCGAGCATCACGACAGGGTCCTCGCCATCGTCTCGCATCTCCCGCACCTCATTGCCTATACCATCGTCGACACCGCAACCAATCTCGAGAAGGACCTGCAATCCGAGGTAATCGAGTTCTCGGCGAGCGGATTTCGCGACTTCACCCGCATCGCCGCCTCGGATCCGGTGATGTGGCGCGACGTGTTTCTCGCCAATCGCGAAGCCGTGCTGGAGATGCTGCAGCGCTTCACGGAGGATCTGACGGCGCTGCAGCGCGCCATCCGCCGGGGCGAAGCCGACAAGCTTCAGGAGGTGTTCACCCGTACCCGTGCCATACGGCGCGCGATCATCGAGGCGAAGCAGGCTTAGCGGATCGCCCGGCCCGACCGGCCCTTCCGGCGACGCCACGCGACTCGACGTCGGGGCTACTGCAAAGCGCCGCTATTTCTTCCACAGCCTGCGGCTCGCCCGGCGGGCGCCCTCGACCAGGGTATCGAGCTTCGCCCATACGATGGTCGGGTGACCGACGCGCGGACCGAGGCCGCAATCGGTGCCGGCGATGATGTTTTCGCGGCCCAGCAGATTGGCGTAACGCTCCAGTCGGTCGGCCACCAGGTCCGGATGCTCGATGAAATCCGAAGCATGGCCGACCACACCCGGAACGAATGTCGCACCTTCGGGCAGCTTTACGGTTTCGAACACCCGCCATTCATGCTCGTGGCGTGGATTGGACGCTTCGAGCGAATAGCTGCCCGCCGGGATGGCGAAGATCAGATCGATTATTTCCGTCAGCGGAATGTCGTCGTAGTGCGGACCGTGGAAGCTGCCCCAGCAGACGTGAAGCCGCGTCTGGTCGCGCGGGATGCCTTTGAGCGCGTGCTTCAAGGCCTCGACCCGCAAGCCGGCATATTTGCGGAACTCCGGCACCGTCATGTCCGGGAAGATGCCCCAACAATCGGGCAGGTCCGGATTGTCGATCTGGAGGGTGAGGCCGGCACCGGTGATTGCCTGGTACTCGACATGCAGGAGATCGGCGAGGGCGAACACCAGCTCCTCGTCGGTCTTGTAGTAGTCGTTGCGCAGCCAATGCTCCATTGTGCCGGGAGTGTTGGCGGGCAGGAACGCTTCTTCGACCGCGGTACCGGCGAGGGCCGCCTTGAAATTGTCGATGTCGCGCTTGAGCTTCTCGTGGCCGACATAGCGCAGGGGCTCGACGCAGACCGGGAGCTTGCCGCCCGGGGTCGCGAACATGCGGCGATTGACGAAATAGTCCCCGAACTTTCGCGCGTCGCGATTCGTCATGTTGAGCCGCGTCAGGCGCACCGGTGCCTCCTCCGGCGACATTTCCCGCAATTCATACCCGGCGACGCGATCGGTCAGATAGGTATTGAAGCTGGATTTGCTGAACTCGCCGTCATTGACGCTGTCGAGCCCGACTTCGATCTGCTGTCTCACCACCGCCGCGACCGCGCTCCGCAGTCGGGCGCGCTGCTCGTCCGTATCGATGCGCACGACGCGGTCGGCGCCGACGATCAAACGGCGCAAATCGTCGGGCCGCGGCAAGGCGCCGGCATGGGTGGTCTTGATTCGGTCGGAACTGCGCATCATGACGGACATTCCTTTGCGGGGGGCGGTGAAGCTTCAAGGGCCGATCGTGACATCGCGCAATGCCAGATGCGGCATGCGGTGCTCGATCGGTCGGTAATGCACCCTTGGTTTCATGGCAAAGACGACCGCTGTATCCCAGATCGGGATGGTCTGAATGTCGTCATGGATCAGCCGGATCGCCGCTGCGACACGGGCGGCGCGGCGGCGCGAATCGAGCTCGCCGAGGCCGCTGTTGATTTGCGCGTCGAGCGCCGGGCTCTTGTTGAGCACCATGCCCGTGGTGGAGAGAAACGAGATGGTGAGCATCTCGAGGGGCGGCAGACCCGAATTCGCCATGGGTTCGTTGGAGAGGCCGACGAAGAGGGCATGGGGGTCGGACTTGATTCTGGCGGTCCGCGCCTGCAACCGGACCGTTTCCTCGCCCTGCACCTGGCATCGGACGCCGATCGCCTGCAGGTAGAGCGTGACGGCCTCCGCCGTTTCGCGATAACCGTAGAAGCTCGCGGTCGGATAGTAGAGCGGCATGGCGAAGCCGTCGGGATAACCGGCTTCGGCAAGAAGACGCTTTGCCTCGGCGGGATCGTAGGGGTAGGGCTTGAGCGTCGGATCGTACCCCGCCTCGCCCGGCGCCAGGCGCGGATAGCGGTCCGGCACGCCGTGGAACAGGTTCTTGACGATGGCGTCGCCATCGATGCCAAGCGCGATTGCGCGCCGCACCCGCTTGTCGGACCAAGGCGCCTTCGGATTGAGCAAGTCGAACACCAGGCTCACGGTCGGGTTTGCCGGCAGGCGCACCGTCGCGAAGCCGGCCTGCCGGAGCGCCGCCACGTCGGTGTAGGCGGCGTCCATGATCATATCGACCTCGCCCGCCTTGAGCCGGTCGACGCGGGTCTCGTCGTCCTTGACGAAATAGATCCGTGCCGCACGGATCTGCGGCGCCTTGCCGTAGTAGCCGTCGAACGCCGCCAGATCCAGATACTGGCCGCGTTCATAGTCGACGACGCGGTAGGGGCCGATGCCGCTCGGATGCTCGACGAACGCGGTCTCGCCGACGCGGTCGTAATACGCCTTTGATGCCAGGAACCATTCGGCACCGTCGAAGAAATTGACATCGGGTGCATTGAAGTCGAACCGCACGGTATAGCGGTCGAGAGCCTCGACCTTGTCGATGTAGCGGGTGTGGCGCTTCAGGGACGGCGCGTGAGCGGTGACGCGTGCGATGCTGAAGACAACGTCCGCAGCGGTCAGCTCGTCGCCGCTGTGGAATTTGATGCCGGGATGGATCTCGAAGGTGATGGTCTTGGCGCCGGGGCCGACCGTCCAGTCGGCCACCGTCGGCATCACCGAGCCGTCGGGACGAAAGCCCCACAGCATCTCCTCGACGTTCCGCAGCACCGCCGAGGAGGGCGGCCGATACTTCACGCTGGTCATGTCGAGCGCCTCCGGCTCGTCGAGCACGGCGGCGGTGAAATGATCTGTCGATTGCGCGTCGGCCAAAGGCGGCGCGAGCAGGCAGGCGCCGAGCACCGCAGCGATGAGGCTACTGCTCGAGGACATTGGCGGCGAAGATCTCGTCCAGCGGCAACTGGCGCGGCGTCAGGCCCTGCTCCATCGACATTTGCGCGGCCGTCTCCAGCGTCTTCCGGTTGGCGACGACGCCGTGGCGTATGGCGGGCTGGCGCAGGGCGTCTGCGGCCTCGGCCGGCAGCGCGCCGGTCAGAATATGGTATTCGGTGTGTATCGCCCGCTCGCGCTCGGCAAGCGCGGCGGCTTCCTCGAAGGCCTTATAAATGTTGAGTGTCGCCCACGGGTGCTTCTCGGCGAGCTCGCGGCGGATGACCATGCCGTGATTGATCGGAAAAATCCCGGTCTTGCGAAAATAGCGCACACCCTCGGCCAGCGTGTCGCGGAACAACGGCGCGATGGCGGGATGGCCGGCGAGGTCGACGTGACTGCGATCGACAAGGTCGCCCGGATGGGCGCGGATATAGAGCAGCGTGGCATCGAGCTCGCCCTCGAGCAACATAGCGCCGATATTCCGCTCCGCCGGGATCTGGTTGATGGTGACACCCGGCGGCGGCACGAAATGCGCGGCATAGGCGTGGCTGTGCGACGGCAGCCGTTCCATCCAGAATTCCATCTCGCCTGGATGCACGCCGAATTCATGCTGCAGAACGCCGCGCGCCCAGAGCGCCGCGGTCTGCTGATATTCCGGCACGCCGACACGCTTGCCGCGCATATCCTGCGGTCGCTCGATGCCGGCATCGCGCCGCACCAGAATCCAGGTATGGAAAAAGCGCCGCGTGGTGAAGATCGGTAATCCAATCCAGTCGCGGTTGCCCTGCGCCAACACCATCATCAGCGACGACATCGACATCTCCGACACGTCGAAATCGCCAAAGCGCAGCTGGCGCCAGAACAGCTCGCTCGGCGCGACCGTGGACGTGACCCATTCGATACCGTCAGCCCGAACCCGACCGTCGAGGATGGGCCAAGTGCGCGGATTGGCGCTCATGGCAACGCTGAGCCTGAGTTTCATCGGACTTTCCTCCCTTATCATCATCTAAGAGCCGGGCGACCCGAGGGTCAACGCTCGCGAAGGCAATCCTGCGATGCGGCGGCGCCGACGCCCCACCGTGCTTCGCCAAAGCGACCGCGCGCTCGTTCGCGGCAGTTGGCGGGCGCGGGCCGCGCCCTTCCGCGACGGCAGTGTGCCCGTGCGGCGGTCAGGCCGGGGGCGCCGGCTTGAACTGCTTTGCCAGTGCCAGTCCCTGGTTCTGATAATTCGAGCCGATCCCCTGGCCGTAAACCTGGTCGGGTCGGTCGGCCATCTTCTCGTAGCGCAGCCAGCCGACCGGCTGGCCGTGCTCAAGGATGAAGGGAACGTCGTGGGAGCGCACCTCGAGCACCGCCTTGCTGCCGCGGCCCGAGGGGTCGCAGCCGAAGCCGGGATCGAAAAAACCGGCATAATGGACGCGGTATTCGCCCGAGCGCGTTTCGTAGGCAACCATCTCCGCCGCGAGCTCGTGGGGCACCCGGACCATTTCGCGGGTGGCAAGAATGTAGAATTCGCCGGGATTGAGGGTAAGACCGGCTTCCTTGCGAAAGTAGATCGGCTCCCAGTAGTCCTCCCAATCGTAGTGGGCTTTGAGCTCGAGATCGATGCGATCGGCGAAACGGCGGGCGCGATAGCCGATGACGCTGCCGGGGCCTGCGCCTTTCAGATCGATGGTCACGGGGACGAGGTTGTCGGAGAGGGGGTGCTTCTCGTCGAACGGCCGGACCAGGTCGCCGTCGCGGTAGCGGCGGCGCAGCGCGCCATCGACGAGGCCGGTACCGCTGCCCCTGAGGAAGCGCACCTGATTGAGCCGCGTGTTCGGCCGCACCACGATGCTGAAGGTCTGCGGTGCAACTTCGAGATAGAGCCGTCCCTTGTAGCCCGGCTCGATCTGATCGAACGCCGTGCCCTCTTCGGTGATGAGACGCGTCAGAATGTCGAGCCGACCGGTCGAGCTTTTGGGATTGGCGAAGCCGCGCAAATGCGGGGGAAGCTGCAGCGATTCCTGGAGGGGAATGACGTAGACCTTGCCGGTCTCGAGCACGGCGCCGTTGGTGAGGTCGATGTGGTAGGCGTCCATCGCCTCGATCTTGCGCAGCACGGCGTTGCCGAGGCCCGGGAGGAAGCTGGCGCGGACGCGCCAGGCATGGCTGCCGAGCCGCAGGTCGATGCTCGCCGGCTGAATCTGCCCGGCCGCAACGGGGAGCGCCGAGATGATGACGCCGGCGCGGACATACTCGCGGATCACCTGATGCGGCTGGACACCAGAGGCGCCCGACGCGCCGGCGGCACGGCCGGGATTGGGTTCGGCACGATCGTCGGGTTTCACTTGAGCGGGGCCGTTTGCGGTGGTGCCATGGCGGTGCTGCAATATGCGGGAAATTGTTTCGGGTGATCAAGGCGTCGTCCGTCCACAAGAGCGGCCGCGGCGGTGCTCCCGGGGTCTCCTCACAGCCTCATGACGCCGCTTTTGTTTTTGAGCTTGTCCCCGGTTTCCACAAGCCTCACTTTCTGCGGCCATGATCGCGACGGATGTCAGCGTCGACCAGGAGACCGCCATCGAGGCCATGACGATGCGCCGCGTGGCATGGCGGATCGTGCCGTTTCTCATGCTGTGCTACTTCATCTCCTTTGTCGATCGCGTCAACGCCGGGTTCGCGGCGCTCGAGATGAATCGTGACTTGCATTTGTCGCCGTCCGTGTTCGGGCTGGGCGGCGGCCTGTTCTTCATCGGCTATTTCATTCTCGAGGTGCCAAGCAATCTGGCGATGGAGCGCTTCGGGGCCCGGCTCTGGATCGCACGCATCATGGTGAGCTGGGGCATCGTCGCCGCCGCCATGGCGCTGATCGCCGGACCATATACTTTTTATCTGCTGCGGCTGCTGCTCGGCGCGGCGGAGGCCGGGTTTTTTCCGGGCGTCATGCTCTACATCACGTACTGGTTTCCGTCGGCCTACCGCGCCCGGATCATCGGCTGGTTCATGGTGGCGGTACCGGTCTCGGCATTTCTCGGATCGCCCTTGTCCGCGGCGCTGCTCGACGCCGACGGCTTGCTCGGCCTGCGCGGCTGGCAGTGGATGTTCATCCTCGAGGGCGCACCGGCGGTGCTGCTGGGCTTGTTGAGCCTTTATCTCCTTGACGACCGCCCGGGCCACGCGGCATGGCTCGCGCCGGCGCAGCGCACGTGGCTGACGTCGCGCCTTGAAGCGGAACATGACGCCGCCACGCTGGTGCCGCCGCAGACGCTGTGGCGGGTGCTGGCGAACGGACGCGTCCTCGCAATGGCGCTGGTCCTCGCGGGCAGCACCGCCAATTCCAGCGGCATCCAGCTGTGGTCGCCGCAAATGTTCAAGGCCTTTGGCCTCACCAATATGCAAACGGGGCTGGCGAATGCCGTCCCCTACGCGTTCGCATCGGTGATCATGATCGGGTGGGCCCGCCGGTCCGACCGGCTGAAGGAACGCGTCTGGCACAGCGTGCTGCCGCTGGCGCTGGTGGCGCTCGGCCTCGCCGGCTGCTTGTGGTTTCGCTCGCTGCCGGGGACCATGGTCGTTCTCACTCTGGCGGTGACCGGGATCTACGCGTGCAAGGGGCCGGTATGGGCGGTGGCGACGGAATGGCTCGCCGCCGGCGCCGCTGCCGCCGGGCTCGCTCAGATCAACGCGCTCAGCAACCTTGCCGGCTTTGGCACCACCTATGTGGTCGGCATCATCGTCGGTGCGACCGGCAGCTTTTCACTGGCGATGGTGCCGCTGCTGGTGCTCGCGGCGGCATCGACGGTGACGATGGCGGCGCTCGGCCGCAGTCGCTACGCGGCTCCCTTCAGCAAATCGGCGAGCGTTCCGAAGATCTGATCGATGTGCGCCTTGGTGAGGCTGAGCGGCGGCGACAGCGCGATCGTGTCGCCGGTGGTGCGGATCAGCAGCCCCTCCTCGTAAGCGCGCACGAAGACGTCGAAGGCGCGTTTCGTCGGCTGACCGGCAATCGGCTCCAGTTCGATGGCCGCGACGAGGCCAAGGTTGCGTATGTCGACGACATGCGGCAGGCCCTGCAGCGCGTGCACGGCGTCCTCCCAGTAAGGCGACAGCGCCGACGCGTTCTCGAACAGCCCCTCGCCCTGATAGACATCGAGCGTGGCGAGCGCGGCCGCGCAAGCGAGGGGATGACCGGAATAGGTGTAACCGTGAAACAATTCGATGGCATTGTCCGGGCCGGTCATAAAGGCGTCGTAGATATGCTGGCGCGCGATCACCGCACCCATCGGCACGGTGCCGGAGGTCACACCCTTCGCCAGGGTGACGATGTCCGGCATGACATCGAACTTCTCGACCGCGAAAGCCGCGCCGAGGCGGCCGAAGCCGGTAATGACCTCATCCATGATCATAAGGATGCCGTAGCGGTCGCAGATCGCGCGCAGGCGGCTCAGATAGCCCTTTGGCGGCACCAGCACGCCGGTCGAGCCGGCGACCGGCTCGACGATCACCGCCGCGATGGTCGAGGCATCATGGAGCGCCACCAGCCGTTCGAGATCGTCGGCAAGCTCCGCGCCGTGGAGCGGCTCGCCGCGCGAGAAAGCGTTCTTTTCCGGCAGGTGGGTATGACGGATGTGATCGACACCGCAGAGCCCGGTGCCGAAGAATTTGCGGTTGTTGGGAATGCCGCCGACCGAGATGCCGCCGAAATTGACACCGTGATAGCCGCGCTCGCGTCCGATCAGGCGGGTGCGCGTGCCCTGGCCGATCGTGCGTTGATAGGCGAGCGCGATCTTGAGCGCCGTGTCGACCGATTCGGAGCCCGAGTTGGTGTAGAAGACGCGGTTGAGGTCGCCGGGGAAGAGAGCCGCCATGCGCGAGGCTAGCTCGAACGCCCTGGGGTGCCCCATCTGGAAGGCCGGCGCGTAATCCATTTCCGCGGCCTGGGCCTGGATCGCGCCGACGATCCTGGGGTGGCCGTGCCCGGCATTGCAGCACCACATGCCGGCAGCGCCGTCAAGGATCTGGCGGCCATCGTGGCTGGTGTAATGCATGCCTTTGGCGCCCACCAGGAGGCGGGGCCGCGACTTGAACTGGCGGTTCGCGGTGAACGGCATCCAGAACGGTTCGAGATCGTTCGGCACCCTGACGGCGGTCATGAACTGGCTCCCAACCTTGATCGAATGGTCAAGCTTGGCATAGGCTTTGCGGGGATGGAGATCAATGGTGGAGGACGAGATGGCAATCCTGATTCGCGGCGGCACCGTGGTGAACGCGGACTGGAGCGCGCGTGCGGATGTGCTTGTCGATGGCGGCAAGATCGTCGCGGTCGGGTCCGATCTCGATCCGCCCGCCGGTGCCGAGATCATCGATGCGGGCGGCGCGTTGGTGATGCCGGGCGGCATCGACCCGCACACCCACATGGAACTGCCGTTCATGGGCACCACGGCGTCGGAAGATTTCTTCACCGGCACGAGCGCCGCCGCCGCCGGCGGCACCACCATGATCATCGATTTCGTGATTCCCGATCCCCGCGAGAATCTTCTGGACGCCTACAGGAAATGGCGCGGTTGGGCGGAAAAAGCCGCCGCCGACTATTCCTTCCACGTCGCGGTCACCTGGTGGGACGACAGCGTCCACAAAGACATGGGCACGCTGGTGGAGAAGCATGGCGTCAACAGTTTCAAGCATTTCATGGCGTACAAGAACGCCATCATGTGCGACGACGAGGTGCTGGTGAACAGCTTTACCCGCGCCCGCGAATTGGGAGCGCTTGCCACGGTGCATGCCGAGAATGGCGAACTGGTCTTCCACCTCCAGCGCGAGATTCTGCGACAGGGCATCACCGGCCCCGAAGGCCATCCGCTGTCGCGGCCGCCGGCGGTCGAAGGCGAGGCGGCCAATCGGGCGATCCGGCTTGCGCAGGTGCTCAACACGCCGCTCTACATCGTGCACAACTCCTGCGCCGAGGCGATCGAGGCGATCGCCCGCGCCCGCAGCGAAGGCCAGCGCGTCTATGGCGAGGTCCTGGCCGGGCATCTGCTCGTCGACGATTCGGTTTATCGCGATCCCGACTTCGTCCGCGCGGCGGCGCACGTCATGTCGCCGCCGTTCCGGCCGAAGGAGAACCAGGCCGTGCTGTGGCACGCGCTGCAGGCCGGCATCGTGCAGACGACCGCAACCGATCATTGCTGCTTCTGCGCGCCGCAAAAGGCCATGGGCCGCACCGACTTCACCCGGATTCCGAATGGCACGGGCGGCGTCGAAGACCGAATGCAGGTGCTCTGGCATCACGGCGTCAACACCGGCCGCTTCACGGCCAACGAGTTCGTGGCCGTGACCTCGGCGAATGCGGCGAAGATATTCAACATCTATCCGCGCAAGGGCGCGGTCGCGATCGGTTCCGACGCCGACCTGGTGGTTTGGGATACGACGAGGACCCGCACCATTTCTGCCAAAACACACCACCAGAATGTCGACTACAACATCTTCGAAGGCATGGAAGTGACCGGTGTCAATGTCGTGACGATATCACAAGGCAATGTTGTATGGCGCGACGGCGAGCTCGATACCAAGCGCGGAGTCGGGCGATATATTGACCGGCCGCCCTTCCCTCCGTACCATAGCGCCCTGATGAGAAAGGCGGCGCTCGAACGGCCCGGTCCCGTCCTTCGTGCCGCCGCCGCGGAATAGCAGCTGGTTTGGGGAGCCGTTGACAAGCACAGCACCAGGCAAGCCGGTCCGGTCGAGGAGAGAACAGCGTCCGAGGAACGCATGCAGCAGAACGCCTTCGATCACCCGTTTCGCACTGCGGTCAAGCATGGTTGGATACGTTTCGTTGGCGCCACACGCGAAAAGCGCCCCTTTGGTCTCCGCCGACCTCGCCGCAGCGGTCGCGCCCCGGTCTTTCCGTTTTTCGCCGAGCTTATCGATCCCGTCGAATTGACGGTGATGGCGCTCAACATTCTGGCTCCGGCTTTGAGTCGCGCCACGACCACAGGAAAGAAAGTCACAGTGACGGTGCCCGACGCGCGCACCGCCGAGATATTCCGCGCGGCCTTGGTGCAATCGCAGCAGACTCGCGCCACGGACCGGCTCATCGACATCGTCAGTGACGCCGCGGCGGAAGAGGTTCCGAGACCGAAGCGCAAGATGAGTCGCGCACATTAGAGCATGCCGTCGGATCCCACGGCAGCCGCCCTCGGTCGACCGATCTTCGTTCGACATTGGCTGCGCCATCCAATCGGGATGGGCGCGTTGCTGCCGAGTGGTCCGCGCGTGGCGGCCGTCCTGGCGCGCCGGATGGAATTGGGACGCCAAGGCCCGGTGCTCGAGCTTGGCGCCGGCACCGGCACTATCACCCGCGGCCTGATCGCCGGCGGTTGCCCGCCGGAGCGGCTGGCACTCGTTGAAACCGAGGCACAGCTCGCCGCGCATTTGCGGCAGCACTATCCGGCGACGCGCGTCATTCGCGGCGATGCCCGGAAGATCGATGTCCTGCTCGACGAGGCCGGCATCGACCGACTGGCGACGGTGATCTCAACGCTGCCGATCAAATGGTTTCCACTCGAGGAGCAGCGCGCGGTCGTGATGCCGTGCCTGAGGCGGCTCGGACCGCGCGGCAGCTTCATCCAGATCACCAATGCGCCGGCGCCGCCGATCGACGCACGCCGGCTGCGCATCAACGCTGCGCGCATCGATGCCGTGTGGCTGCATTTCCTGCCGGTACAGGTGTGGCGCTTCTGGCTCGACTAAACGTTGAGCGTGCCGGCGCCGGACGGGTTGCCGATGATCGACAGGAACTCGCGGCGCGTCGAGGCGTCCGTGCGGAAGGCGCCCAGCATCCGCGACGTCACCATCGTCACACCCGGCCGGTGGACGCCACGCGTGGTGATGCATTGATGCGCGGCCTCGATGACGACGGCGACGCCGCGCGGCTGCAGCACATCCTCCAGCGTGTTGGCAATCTGCGCGGTCATCTTTTCCTGGATCTGCAGGCGATGTGCGTAGACCTGGACCAGCCGCGCCAGCTTCGAAATACCCACGACCCGCCGGTTGGGCAGATAGGCCACATGCGCCTTGCCGATGATCGGCGCGAGATGATGCTCGCAATGCGATTCGAAGCGGATGTCCTTCAGCACCACGACTTCGTCGTAGCCGTCGGTCTCGTCGAAGGTGCGGCCGAGCATCTCCTCGGGGTCGATGGCGTAGCCGTCGAAATACTCCTCGAACGCGCGTGCGACCCGGTCCGGCGTCGCCTTGACACCCTCGCGGTCGGGATCGTCTCCGGCCCACGCGATCAGCGTGCGAACCGCCGCTTCCGCTTCTTCGCGCGACGGCCGCTGCGACCGCTTTCCGTTGTCTCTCGCCATTTAAGAACTCCTGAACGTCAATTGAGCCGCACGGTCTGGTGCGGACTATCGAGGGAAAAGGCAGGGATCGCGATCAGGAAGCTTTCGCCCTGTCGCGTCTCCATCTCGTAGCTTCCGACCATGATGCCCGACGGCGTGTTGAGCGGCGTCCCGCTGGTATACTCGAAGGACTGGCCCGGCCCCAGCACCGGCTGCTCGCCGACCACGCCCGGACCGGCCACCTCTTGCGTGCGGCCTTGACCGTCGGTGATGCGCCAGTGGCGACGGCGCAACTGCACGGTGTCAGGACCGTTATTCTCGATCCGGATATGATAGGCCCAAACAAAGCGACTCTCGGTCGGCGCCGACTGATCCTCGAGATACGTCGGTTCGACCGTCACTGTGATGGACCGGGTGGTTTGCGAATAGGCCATGATCAAAAGCCGTGTCTATATGTGATCGCGGACGGTCTGGCGCAATCCCGGGGCGCAAAGCCCGGCGGCAATTACTCTGCCGGTTCCTGAGCGGCTGGCGCCACGACAACGGCGACGGGGCGGCGCTTGGTGCCAAGCGACACAGCCGTGAAAATGCTGAGCAGGTAGCCGATCGCGGGCACCACGAACACCGCGATCAGCGCCTGGCGATCGAGGAAAAAGCCGAGGATCGAAGGGGTGATCGCCGAGCCGACATCGAAGCCCGAATAGACAAAACCGAACACTTTGCCGGTCGCGCCCGGCGGCGAGGATTGCCGTACCAGCAGATCGCGCGATGGGCCCGATACGCCGGAGCACAGGCCGACCGCGGTCATCAGGGCGAGGAGACCGATGTTCGGCAGGTGCAACAACCCGACCAGCAGGATCAGCAGTCCCGCACCCATGAGGCTCACGGCGATAATCAGGTCCGGCCTGAACTTGCGGTCGGCGATGATGCCGCCGGTGACGATGCCGCTCGCCACGCCGATGACGTAAAAGGTCAGCACCGTACCGGCGAAACCAACCGAGAGGCCGTTAAAATTATGCAGTGTCGCCGGCAGAAACGTCTGGATTGCGGTGCCCGCCACCGAAACGACGATGAAATACGCGAAGCACATCACGATCGGCAGCGACAGCAAAGCCCGTGCCGGCGTGGTGTCGCCGCGCGCGCGCCGCGCACGGCCGGTATTCTCGTCGAGCAGGCCGCCGAACAGGGCCAGCCATGCCGCAAGCGCGACACCGACCAGTCCGACCAGTTGCAGCGCGTGGTGCCAGCCGACCACCCCGGTCAGGCCCAGCACCGTCATCGGCGCCAGAACCCAGCCGATATTTCCCGAAAGCGCATGGACGCTGTAGGCGCGCGCGATGCGGCCCGGCGTCACGTTGGCGGTCAGCACCGAATAATCGGCCGGGTGGAACACACTGTTGCCGATCCCGGCGAGGCCGGCACAGGGCAGCAGCATCCAGAATTGGGGCACCGTGCCGGCCAGTGCGATGCCGACCCCGTAGATTGCGAGGCCGACCATCAGCACCGCGCGCGCGCCCAGCCGGTCGACCAGGAAGCCGGCCGGGGTCTGTGCCAAGCCAGAGCAGATATAAAACACCGACATCAACAGCCCGAGATCGGTGTAGGACACGCCGAACGCCACTTTCAGCACCGGCAGCAGCGGCGGCAGCGTGAGCTGATAGAAGTGGCTCATGCTGTGCACAACCGAGACCATTCCGATGGTCTTGATGTCACGTGCCGTCTGGTTGAGCGCGATATCCGTCATGCCTGCTCCCACGAAACCCGGCGATCATGAGGGGTTCGCGGCCGCGTGTCCACTTCATGAGATCGACGACAAATCAAGGGGGACCGGGCCCAGGATCCGCCGCCACCCGGGCGCCCCGGCTAAAGCGCCGCGAGAATCGCCTCGGCGCTCGAGACGTCGAAAGCTCCGCCTTTTTCGACGCTGAGCTGCTTCACCACGCCGTCCTCCACCACCATGGCATAGCGCTGCGAGCGCTCGCCCAGGCCGAACCCGCTGCCGTCGAGCGTCAGTCCGACCGCGCGGGTGAAATCGCCGTTCCCGTCCGCGATCATCGCGATCTTGTCGCCCGCGCCCTGGTCCTTGGCCCACGCCCCCATGACAAACTGGTCGTTGACCGCGAGGCAGGCGACGGTGTCGACCCCCTTCTTCCTGAGGGCGTCGTAGTTGTTGATGAAGCCCGGCAGATGCTTCATCGAGCAGGTCGGGGTGAAAGCGCCCGGCACCGCGAACAGGACCACCTTTTTGCCTTTGAACAGCTCGTCGGTGGTCACGTCTTTTGCGTCGCCGCCTTGCCGCACCTTGAACTTCATGTTCGGAATCTTGTCGCCCACTTTGATGGTCATCGCCTGCCCCTCCGATTGATCAGCACCCGCCCGGGAACCCCCGCAGCTTCGCGAACGAGGCCGTCACCATAATGGGGCTCGGGCCGAAAATCATCCCCCTTTGCGGGACTGATCGAGCGCCGCCCCGACCGCGCCGGGCGTCAACAGTTCCGGCAGTGCGCGGCCCTGCGGCAAGGCCGGGCCGTACACAGCGTTGAAGGGAATGCCATAGCGGCCGAAGCCCTGGAGATAGTGCTCGATCCGATCGCTCGGCCGGGTCCAGTCGGCGCGCATTGCCACGACGCCCTTGGCCGCAAGACGTTCGCGCACCGCCGGCGTGTCGATGGCGATACGTTCATTGAGCTTGCAGGTCAGACACCAGTCGGCGGTGACATCGACGAAGACGGTGCGGCCCTCTTTGACCATTCGCGAGATCGCGTTGGGATCGAAGGGTTGCCACAATCCTGTCGCGGCCACGCCCGGTGGCGGCGCCGGCAGCGCCGCCGGAATGAGAAAGGCGAGCGCCACCAGAGCGGCAACCGCGGCGGCGCGCGCCGGCAGGCGGCGCATCAGATAGAGTGCGATCGGCACCGCAGCCATCAGGCCGAGGGCAACGAGCGCTGCCACGGTGCCGCTTTCGGCCGCCAGGACCCAGGCGAGCCAGAGTGCGGTGCCGGCCAGGGCCAGCCCCAGGACGCGGCGCAACACCATCACCCAGGGGCCGGGCCGCGGCAGCCACGCCACCAATCGCGGCAGCGCCGCGATCGCGAGATAAGGCAAGGCGAGCCCGACGCCTAGCGCCGCGAAGATCGCCACGATGTCGCCGGCGCTGGCCGCCAGCGCAAAGCCGACGGCGGTGCCGACAAAAGGCGCGGAACAAGGTGTCGCCAGCAGGGTCGCGAATGCGCCCGCGAGGAAATTTCCGATGATGCCGCGGCCATGATCGGCGCCGCCCCACTCGGCGACCGCGCTCGGCAGCGGCACCTCGAACAGGCCCCAGAGATTGGCGGCAAACAACGTCACCAGCACCATCATAAAAATCAGGAACAGCGGCTGCTGGAACTGGATGCCCCATCCCACGGCGAGGCCTGCGCTGCGCACCATGATGGTCACGAACGCGAGCGCCAGAAAGGCGGCAATGACGCCGAGCGCGGTGGCCAGGAGACCGAGTCTGATGTGCTGCCGCGCACGGCCGGCAACGCCGGCGATGCCGAGAAGCTTGAGCGACAACACCGGCAGCACACAGGGCATCAGGTTGAGTATGAAGCCGCCGAGCAGCGCCACGCCGAGGATGCGCGGGAACGTGCCCGATTCGGGCGCGGTCGGAGCGACGACCGGGACAGCCGGCATGATCGCGGTTTCGAAGGCGCGGTCGCCATCGACGAGGGTGACGTTGAACCGCGCGCGGCCTGACGCCGGGGCATGCGCGTCCGGGCCGGCCATGGCGAGGCGGAACAGCGTCTCGGTGCCGTCGGCAGAGATCTTCGGCGCACCAAAGCTGATCCCGGTCGCCTCGACGAAGGCATCGGGGGATTCGAGTGGCGGGTCTGCGGCGACGCGCAGCTCGAGCTCCGGCGGGCGCCCCGGAAGCACCGTGGCGGCCCTCAGCGACAGCGCCGTGGTCTGCTGGCGCACCGGCTCGCGGGCGGCGAAACGCGCGATCAGACCGGCATCGCTCGAGGGCGCGCCGTTGCCTGCCGGCAGATGGAGGGTCAGCGTGGCATTGTAGGGAACGCAGATGTCATTGCAGGTCAGATAGCTCAAAGCCGCCCGCAATTCGAGCGGTTGCCCCGGTTGCGCCAGGCGCGCCGCAATCGGCAGGACGACGTGGCCCTCATAGCCGACGGTCTCGAGGCCGAACACGGTGAAGCGCTTCGGTGCCGGCCAACCGATTGATGCGGCTTGCAGATTCCGTGACCCCGCCCAATCGACGCGAGGCGGGTAGCCGGCATCCCCCGGCGAGCGCCAATAGATCTTCCAATGCGGCTTGAGCGCGAACTCAAGACCGAGCGATACCGCGGTGTCGCGGCCGACCGTTTCCTGGGCGGCGACGAGCCGGGCCCGCCCCTGGTCGGTGACGAACCAATCGGAAGCCGTCTCCGCCGCAGCGGCCGGTTGCCCGAGCGCGACGACGCCAGCCGCCAATGCCCAAGCGAGCGCCAGCGGCCGGTGGAAGGCCCGTTCACCCTGCCTGACAAGACCAAACATGCCTGCTTATATAGGGCAGGCGCGCGGCGGCGGCGTCACAAAAGCATCTGTCGGCGCCGAAGGGGCGAAAATGTCGCGCTCGCGGGTGGTGTGATCGTCGATGTCCTTCCCACGGCCCGGGCCGACCCTCAGCATCGTGATCCCGACCCATCGTCGGCCGGGCGGCTTGGCGCGCTTGCTGCAGAGTTTGGCGCCGCAAGCGCGGGAGCAAGCCGGTCGGGAGGTCATCGTCGTCAATGACGGTACCGATGATGCCGCTTATGGCGCGGTCATCGCGGCCGATCGAGCGTGGGTGCATTATATCGCCACCGCGGAAAACCGTGGGCCGGCCGCGGCACGCAACGACGGGGTCAGGGCGGCCACAGGCGAGTTCCTGGTATTCATCGACGACGATTGCGTGGCGCCGGTCGGCTGGCTCGATCAGCTGACGGGACTATTGGCCGCCGACCCTCGACTCGATGCGGTCGGCGGCACGACGCGACCGCTCGCCTCTCGACATCCAACATGGTTCGAACGTTTATTGACCGAAAGCGGCTGCCATCCCAATCCGGTGTTCTACCGGGATCAACTCATCGTCATGGTCAGCGCCTGTCTGGCGGTGCGCAAGGTCGCGTTCGATCGGTTGGGCGGTTTCGTCGAGCAAGTCATCCCGCTCGCCGAGGATCGAAACTTGACGACGCGGCTGCGGCTCGCCGGTGCCAGATGCGCCATCAAGCCGGAATGGTTCGTCTATCACGATATGAGCAGCACGCCCCAAGCGCATTTCCGCCGCTATTTCAATTACGGCCGCGGCGTCAACAACGCGATCGCGATGGAAGCAATTCCCCTCGATCGCAGCTATTGGCCGCCCGCCCGACGGTCGTCGCTGTTTTGGTGGGCGCGCGCCTGCGCGCGCCTGCGCGAGACCGCAACCTTGGCGCAAGACACACAATCCGCGTTGGCACGCCTGCCGATCGTGGCACTCGCGGCAGCAACGAATCTGACCATGGATCTGGGCTACGTTTATGCGGAACGAGGCCCGTCGGCGCGCGCCAAATAATCGGCTGGCCGGTTTAAAGTCACACTTGCGCAGTCGGCTCTCGGAGTCTATGTGAGGACGCGGAAGGAAATGACTTTGATCAGCCTGTCAGGTCAACTCCTGGTTGCCATGCCGCAGATGCAGGATCAGCGGTTCGCGCGTTCCGTCATCTTCGTGTGCATGCACAATGAAGGCGGTGCGATGGGACTGGTGATCAACAAGCTCATCGACTCGCTCACCCTGCCATCCCTGCTCGACCAGCTCGGCATTCAAGGCTCCGCGATTTCGGTCACGACGCCGGTGCATTTCGGCGGGCCGGTCGAATCGCATCACGGTTTCGTGCTGCATTCCGCCGATTATGTCGAGGAATGTACGCTGGTGGTGGAAGGCGGTGTGGCGTTGACGGCGTCGCTTGGTATTTTGCGCGCGATGGCGCGGGGCGAAGGGCCGCGGCACAGTTTCCTGGCACTCGGCTATGCCGGCTGGGGACCCGGCCAGCTCGACCGTGAGCTGCAAGCGAACGGTTGGCTTCATGTCGCGTCCGACGAAGCCATTCTCTTTGACGCCGCCTTGCAGGACAAATGGCTGAAAGCGCTCGACAAGGTCGGCGTCTCGCCGGCATCGCTCTCGGGTGAAGCAGGACACGCCTGAGCGACGTGGTCAGTCTGTCGGGCTTTGCCGCTCGCGATGCTCGTTGAGGCCGGCTCGGGCTAACGCGTCGGCGCGCTCGTTTTCGCTATGGCCGGCGTGACCGCGCACCCAACGCCATTCGACGCGGTGCGGCGTGATTGCAGCTTCGAGCCGTTGCCATAGATCGCGATTTTTCACCGGTTTCTTGTCGGCGGTCTTCCACCCTCTGGCGCGCCAGTTGCGAATGTATCGGGTGATGCCGTCGCGCAGGTATTGGCTGTCGGTATGCAGCCGCACCTTGCAAGGCCGCTTCAGCGCCTCGAGCGCCGCGATGGCGGCAAATAGCTCCATGCGGTTGTTGGTGGTGAGCGTCTCGCCGCCCTTGAGTTCGCGTTCCCGGTCGCGAAAGCGCAGTATCGCGCCCCAGCCGCCCGGGCCGGGATTGCCGCTGCACGCGCCGTCGGTGAATATATCGACGACGACGTCGCTGGTTCCGTTCATGCGAGGATGCCGTAGGCCGAGACGCTGGTGACGCCGCGGTGAAACCGCAGCTTGCGCACATATTCCAGCGGGTCCTTCGGCTTTACCAAGGCGCCGTTCGGTTGATTGTGCCAGTCATAGAGCCGCGTCAGAAGAAATCGCAGCGCACCGCCGCGCGCCAGAATGGGCAAGGCCTGCAACTCCGCGGCTTCGAGCGGACGCACTGTCCGGTAACCCCCGATCAGGAGCTTTGCCTTGGTGACGTTGAGGCTGCCATCGTTTTCGAAGCACCAGGCGTTGAGGCATATCGCCAGATCGTAGGCAAGGAAATCGGTGCAGGCGAAGTAAAAGTCGATCAGGCCGGAGACCTGCTCGCCGCGAAAGAACACATTGTCAGGAAAGAGATCGGCGTGGATCACGCCCGCTGGCAGATCGCGCGGCCACAATTGAGTGAGGGCGGTCAGCTCGCCGGCAATCTCGTCGGCAAGGCCGGCGCGCACGGCATCCGCGCGCGCGCGGGTCGCTGACTCGAGCCGGCGCCAGCCATCAAGCGAAAGATTGTTCGCCCGCGTCATTGCGAACGAGCTGCCGGCGACATGGAGCCGGGCCAGCGCGCCACCGACGCCGCCGCAGTGAAAGGGGTGGATCCGGCGCGGCCATAGTCCATCGAGGAAGCTCACAATCGCGGCAGGCCGGCCGCAGAGCTGACGCAATGCCTGGCCGTCGCGGGCCTTGACCGGCGTCGGACATGCGATGCCGGCTGCTGCGAGATGCTCCATCAAGGCGATGAAGAACGGCAAGTCGTCCGGGGCAACCCGCTTTTCATAGAGCGTGAGAATGAACATCCCGGACTCGGTCCGAAGCAGAAAATTCGAGTTCTCCACCCCTTCGGCGATGCCCTTGCAAGACACCACCTCGCCCAAATCGTAGTCGCGCAAGAACGCGGCCAGTTCGTCGTCAGGGACGTCGGTATAGACCGCCATCGCCGTTTCTCAATTCCGTCAAGACCGCCTTGTCCTGGGCCCGGCGGTCGCATATAGAGTGATTCGCCTTTCGCGGCGCGGGAATCGCCCCGACGCGCCGGGCGCGACGTTAAACCGGAATTATGGCTGAAGGAAGAGACCGCAATGGCTGAACCCATTCCCGCCCAAAAGGCGCCATACGGCGTCGATCTCGAGGCGGGCAAGGATTATTGGTGGTGCGCTTGCGGCCGCAGCGCGTCGCAACCGTTCTGCGACGGGTCGCATAAGGCCGTCGGGCTCGCGCCCCAGAAATTCACGGCCGCCGAGACGAAGCAGGCCTGGCTGTGCGGCTGCAAGTCGAGCGGCAACAAACCCTTCTGCGACGGCACGCACAAGCGTATCTGATGCGGTACGTTTTTCCGTGCGTCGCCGCGATTTTGGCGGCGGCGCTGGTACTGTCGGGTTGCAGCACGTTTGGGTTGGGCCGCAAGCAGACGAAGCTCGTGTGTCCGGCAAGCTTTATCGCGCCCGACACCGATAAGATGGCGGTATTCAAGGCGGGCGGCTCGACCATAGGCGACGTCCGTTACGGGGTGCAGATCAGCAATCTGCAAAGCAAATGCGAACGTGCCGACAAGGGCCTTCGCGTCAACACACAGGTTGCGTTCCACGTCGTGTCGAACGACCGCTCGCTGCGTGCCGATGCCTTTGAATATTTCGTGTCGATCGTCGACGGCTATCACAACATTCTGACCAAGCAGATATACAGCGTGCCGTTCGAATTCGACGCGCGCATGCACGATCTGAACAAACAGGATGAAGTATTCGCGAATTTGCCGCTGCTCGATATCGGCACCGCAAACACCTATGCGATCGTGGTCGGTCTGCAGCTGACGGAGGCGCAGCTCCAATTCAACCGCGCCGCCGCCCGCTCGCCGGCGACCCCGGTACGGCCGGGGACGTCGCTTGCGGTGCCGCCGCAGCCGAGGAACTCGGCGTCGACGCCATGACGGTGCCGTCCGGCAGGTAGCGTCGTCGCGCTTCCAACAAGAGAGACTTGATTTCGTCCGGCGCAACGCCGTCGCTCGCCATAACTGCCTGAGTCACCGGGTCATTCAGCATGTCGTCGAGTCCCGGTTCGTATCCGCTGCCGCCCATTGAAGCTTCTTTCCGCCTTGCTTTCCAAAGAGATCATACGGTTGCATCAAGACAACCCTCCCCAACTGCCTGAGATTGTGGTGGTTCGGGAGCAGCGGCGCTTCGGCTCGACTCCGACCACCGCCGAAGCGACGACCGTGTCGGTGGAGACGGCGGCATCCGATGATGCCCGATTGCGACGAGAGGTTGCCCGATCTCGTCATCGCGCCATAGGGCTGTTGTCGACGACTTGTTTACGATTTCGATCCGGGAGCACCTGCCAAGGCGGCACGAAGCACGCGTGTCGCCACGGCCCTGGTCGCCTGAAGGTTGCAGTATTGCGACAATTCTGTGAATAAGCCTGAGAATCCTGTGAATAAGCGGGGCATCACCCGTTGGCTTATGCACCGCGGAGGTCAGGCGCCTTGTCGATGGACACGCATATCCGGCGATCGGAGGTTTTTCCGCGCCACAGGGGACGCGGTCGCTTTTTGGTTTGCCTCACTGACATTCCTATCTTGTCCGCGATGCGTCCAAATCAGAGCGGCGCACAGAGAAGGATCCCCGGATCAAACGGGCCGTCTTCCTCTGAAGCCGAGGAGAGCAGGATCGGACTGGCGATGACGGACCTGATCGACGCGCGATCCTGGCCGACAGTGGCGGCCGCTCCATGAGCGACCGCCTGCCGCGGTGGACGCAATGGGTGGTGCTCGCCGTCATGCTGATCTCCGGCAATGCGCTGGCCTTGCCCGCGTGGGAAGGCCACATGCGCACCACCAAATACTTTCAGGCACCGTTCTTGGTTTTCGATACGGAGGACGACCCGGATCAATATCCGATGGGGCTGTCGGTCGACAATGAAGGCGTCGGCCCCGCGATCATCAAAGCCGTCACCTACTACGTCCACAAGGAGGAAATAGCTGGCGCCAGCCCCCGCAGTGTGATCAACGCAGCCAGGCTCGATGCGACGCAAACAAGATTTCACGAACTGAAGCGCGGTGAAACTCTCGACGTCGGCAAAAAACGATGGCTGTTCTGGCGCCGCGAGAACGACAAGGCGGACAGCGAAGAGGCCGCACGGTTTGCCAGTTTTATCGACGGTGATCTGGGGGTGAAAATTCAATATCAATCGTCATCCGGCGAAACGTTTACGCAATGCAGGACACCCGACAACTTTGATCGGGCCTCCATCGGTTGCCCGCAATAGCGCACCACGTCGCCAGCACAAAGGGAACCGCGTCCAATTATTGCGCATGCACAATGATCGCGCGTTCACACTTTCTCAACCTCATGCATCGCAAAAGGATTTTCGGAGAAATTCATAATGCGTCCGGGATCGATGCAGCGAGAGAAAATTGTGTGTATGATTGAGTGTTGTTTGAAGTGTATGATTGATCAGATCCGTGTATGATTGATCGGATGACGACGTTAGCCACTGAGATGGCTCACGGCTGAACTCGGGTCTATTGCGACCAGAGCGCGTCCGGCACGAACGGTGATGTCGGACAGAGGACCGCGGCGGGATATTGCGCTTGCGTCCGGAGTGACTTGTGCACTGTTGGCGGCGTTTGCCGTCTGGCTGAACCGGAAAATTGCGGAGAAATCGAATGGCGAAGAGAGCGGTGAAACGACGCTTGCGAACCTGGACCAAAGACGAGGTGAAGGCGCTCAAGGCTCATTCGAGGAGCCGGACGCCCGTCGATGCGATTTCGAAGAAGATGAAACGATCGGTTGGCGCGCTCCGGCAGAAGGCGCTGAGTCTCGGGTTCGGACTCGGCCACCAGCGCTGAATGACACGGTCCCGGGTCGCGTGCACGACCTCGGGGAATTACGTGGCCGGGTGAGAGCGTTCCCGGCCAACCGTCGCTGCGAGCCGTGGCGACGAGCATAGCAAAGTCACGATATCACAGGATTCGTCGGACCGGAGAGCAACAGCTCACCCCTTCGTTTCGCCAACGCAACTCCAGCACCCGCGGAGTGGCCGGTTGAGCAAATACGGCGCGCAGCCGCGGCGAGCCAACGCCAAAGTGGTTTGGATTGAAACGCGCTCGGGTTCCTCAGGGGCCCTTATTGCCGTCACGGACCGTCAGATGTTCGATCGCCCGCAAGCCCGGCCGCCGGCGCCACCTGATCTGCGATTCTTGCGCAGCCAGTTCCAGCTTTGGCCAGCGGCGGAACAG
>Ga0123356_10000891_pt1 | contig 33007 bp, 24 predicted proteins | sample TergutEmb28metaG_2_FD_92546 | JGI IMG/M metagenome (GOLD analysis project Ga0123356, IMG submission 92546) | Embiratermes neotenicus P3 segment gut microbial communities from Petit-Saut dam, French Guiana - Emb289 P3 | ecosystem: Host-associated > Arthropoda: Insects > Digestive system > Gut ...
ATCTATATTCTAAAAAAGGTGCCGGGCTTTGCCCGGATATTGCCGGACAAGGTGGTCGGATGTTTCCGGATTCCCTGGTCGGATAACACCGGATCACTGGTCTGAATTGCGCGGATTAGACACTCTGATCTAACAAATTCTTCTCGAGATTTTTTAACTCGTACTATGCCAAATGTTGTAGTTTGGGAAGGACACGAACTAATCAGAAGGTTATTATCTCACCCGACATTAGTAGAAAAATATTCTACTCAAAAAATATTTACAAAAAAAGAAAAACCTTCAAAAATATTGGATACGGAATTATTGAATATTCAAAAATTAATGAAAGAATTAGATAATTGTCCAGAAGGAATGGCTGGATGTAAGGATTATGAAAATATTTGTATTAAAATACTAAGTCATCTTTTTATTCCAGCTCTTGAAGAACCTAAAATTCAATCCAGAAGAGAATCTGGAATAGATATACGAGATGCAATATTTCCCAATAGAAGTGATGATAAAAATTGGAAATTTGTCAGAGATTATTATGATGCAAGGTATATAGTATTTGAATTTAAAAACTATTCTGAAGATGGATGCGAGATTGACAAACAAGTAGTACTTCAGATTGCAGATTATTTAAAACAGACAATTGGACGATTTGGAATTATTTGTAGTAAAAAAACACTGAGTAAAAGTGGACTAGAAAAAAGAAAAGATGTTTATATTGAAAGCCAGAAACTTATACTTTTTTGAGCAATGAAGATTTAAAAGAAATGTTATTGAGAAAATATAAAAAAATGGATCCTTCAGATGTTATTATTGATTTAATTGATGACTTTAACCTTAAATTTTGAAATAAGACAATGATTTTTTTAGGAAATAGTAAGAAAAATGGATCATACAGAATGACATTGGAAATGTTAACGGGACGCATCCTGTTTTTTGTGTAAATAGATTTTCCATTTTTTATTACTTCTTAAAAAAGCCCTTTTTTGGCAAATCTCCTGCTAGGGATGTCACAAGTTTTGTGTAAATTAAAAATGAAAAAAATAAGGAATTTGTAATTACACAAAAAACAGGATGGCTCTGTTAACGCTTATAAAATATTCAATACTTTTTCAGAAATTTGTTTTAATGCAGTTTCAATATCATTTTTAATAGAATATTTTTTAAGAGAAGTTAGTTTTTCTTCGTTTTGTCCTGTTATTCGGTTATATTCTACTTCATAAGGCAGATATTGAAAATTTTTCAACATAAGTATTGCTTTTTGCTTATCTGATATATGCCAATTTCGTAAATAATTTTCAATTTTATCTAAGTCAATAAAATCACTTACAATAACACATAGAATTGCCTTGTTATTTCTTTTCTCATTCATAATGTTTTCTACTTCTTTTTCAAGAATATATGAAGAAGAAAAGAAATTCGCAGAAAGCATATAAATTATTAAATTACTCTCTTCTAATTCCTTTTGTATTTGTTCATTCCAATTACCTATTTTTATATCCTCACAGCTCCAATTATCAGTTATATCGAATTGTGATAAAATATTTAAATGTTTTTTTAGTTCATTTTTGAAATCAATATCTTTACGAGAATATGAAATAAATATTTTATTCTTTTTAAATATATTGTTCAAATGATTTTCGCCCGTAACTAAAGATAATCCCTCATTTAAAACAAATGGATTATTATTGATGTGCAAGCTTCTTAATGATGCAATAGGTATGATATTTTTTATGGTTTCTATATTTTCTGTTATTTGATTATATGATAAACTTAATGTTTGTAGATTGTTAAGATTTTTCAATGGATTTATATTTTGGATTTTATTTGATCCTAAATATAATATTTCTAAACTTACTAGATCTTCTAATGCAGTAATGTCAGTCAACGCATTACCTCCTAAAGATAACTCTTTTAAATATTTTAGGTTCTTCAAAGAATCTATATTTTTAATTTGATTACTTGATAAAACTAGTTTTGATAAAAACGTAAGGTTTTTTAACACCCCGATGTCTTTTATTTCATTTCCTGGTATATACAAGCTCGTTATATTTTCAAGTTTTTCTAATGCATTGATATTACTTATTTTATTTTTGCCCAATCTCAATTCTTTTAAATTTAAATATTCTTGTAAATCATCTATACTAGTCAATTCATTATTATATAAAAATAAATATTCTAAATCTGTGAATTTCTTTAAACACTTTATGTCTTTTAATTCATTGTCCGATAAATTCAAATGTGTAACGGAATTATTATCATCAACAGCAAATGAATTTGGAATTTCGGATAAGTTTTTTTTATCATTTAGACATAATTTAATTTTTAAAACATCTTCTAGAATTATTATTTTTTCCGGTTTTTCTTTATCAATTTCCATAAAATAACCTTTACAAATATTTTTCTACAAAATTTAAAACTTTAAGATATAGATTATCTACATAGTCTTTTTGCTTTTTGCCTATGTATGCGTAATTGTCAAGCCCAGGAGCGCTGTTGATCTCTAATATTATATAATCATCAGTCCACTTTGTTATATCGGGTGTTAAAATATCTATACCGCATAAATACAAATTCATATCTTTCGTTATTGATATAGCTAATCTTTTAATTTCCTCAGCAACCTTATCTGTTAATTCTAATGTAGTACCTCCTGAAGAAAGATTAGAATTATCTAATAAAATAATTTTTTCATTCATCAAAGGTATATATTTAAATGTTTTCTTCTTATTTATTAAATTGACTTTTATCCTAAAATCATTAATATTTATTTCTTTTACAGATCTACCGATTTGTTCAAATTCTTTACGCTTTTCTTCTAATAACTCTAGTATTGTTGAATACCCATTTCCTACGATCGCCAAAGGTATTCTTTGATATGCAGAAATAATATTGTCTCCTAATACGACTATTCTGTAATCTGCATAATTTTCATAAAATTTCTCAACCAGTAAAATATCTTCTTTCTTTCTTAATATCTTCCTTGCTATTCTATAATATTCTTTTTCATTATTTACTTTACAGACCAAAACTCCTTGACTTTTATCATTCGGTTTCAGGATAACAGGAAATCCTATTTCATTTGCAAATTTTAATCCGTCATCAACTCCCCTATTGCGCTTAATATCATAATTGTATTTCGAGAAGGTTTTACCTTTAGGAACACAATATCCAAAATGCGATAAAAAACAATTTGTTTCAAACTTATTTTTTGTTACAGAAACAGTACTCGAAATATTGATATTGAGTTGCTTGTTTTTAAAAAACAAACGTTTACCATTTTGAAAGAATATTACACCATATTTTTTATATCTAGGTTCGATAAATGTGGTTGCATTTATCTGAAATGCCAAGCGTTCTATTAATTGTGCAATATTCTCACTGTTTCTTGTCACGTTATAATCGCTCACTTAAATAAATAATTTAATGCTTTTCGATATATATTTTTTGCAATTTCATAATAATTAAATCTTGAATCAGGAATTTGTATAGCAAAATTTTCAATCATAATTCCAGAATTAACTTCCATTAAATAATATTCTCCTTCAATAACAGCAATATCTATTGAAGCAAATTTAATATTTAACACACTTGCAATTTGCTGCACTAATATTGATATTTTATTTTTTATTTCTACATCATCTATAATAACTGCTTTTGCTCCTTTCCCTAAATTATGTTTCCAGGAAATAAATATTTTATCATTGTTTGGAACTATAAGCATCAAATCATTATTTAAATTTTCTAAATAGCTGATACCTTTTTCTCCATATTTATTTATAATCAATGTTGATAAATTTTCTACTCCGTTACCTACAACAAATGGTCGGTCTTTTAAATACAATAAAAGTATTTCACCATTAAGTAAAATGACCCGGTATTCATTATCAATTTTATAAAATGGACATAAACATAAATCCCTATACTTTGAAAACATTTTTTGAACTGTACTTTCTAATTCTATTTGACTAGATATCTTATATACATCATTTCCACCTGTTCCCTTATTTGGCTTACAGATAATACTATAATCGTTATCTCTTTTATGCGCTTGTACATAATTCATTATATCTTCCCAACAGCCATTTTGCCCTGTATATTTTATCTGTGTGTTATAATTGAAAAATAATTTATGTTCTATTGCTTTTATCTGGTTTTGCGACATAATCTCATATGTAGCTGTTTTATCCTTAGCAATTAATTGAGCGGTTGCTGAATTTATACCCCATTCATACCCATAAATATAATGAATTTTATTGTTTTTCATTAAACATATAACCCAGTCTTCTGAAAGAAATTGAGTATCAAATCCCAACTCTATTGATAATTCACTAATAAGTTTAATATGTATTCGTTGCTTGCTTAAATGTTCCATATCTTTTTATTTCCTTATATTTTTATAGATTTTATCATATTTAAGTAAATCAATCATGCTCCTTAAAAATAATTTATAGTAAATATCTTTAAAAAATAGTAATATTCAATACGCCCCGACCTGAAACCGTTTAATAAACGCAGGATCATCACGGACGATTTCAAGTAGGCGGCGTGATGCTCCATCTGGTTTATTTCTGCCGTTTTCCCATGCTTCAACTGTCTTTGTGGAAAGGCCTAAAGATCTAGCAAAAATTACTTGGCTTAATCCAGTTTTTTGGCGTATTTGCTTTATATCAGCGGTGTTAAAGGTATCTACTGGTTTTATTGTTAGTTTTGTTTTTCTGGCTTTAACTTTTCCCTGTTGATAATCTACTGCTTCGGTCAAACCCTGTATAATACTTTCGCAAATATTCATTTATTCCTCTCATGCCAATTAATAGCATACCCTATTTGATAGGATATGTCAATAATATTATTAGGTCGAAATTCGAGTTTATGAAGTCAACAGATTGAATGAAATGTCAGGTAACCGTAACATATCGGAATGTAAGAAGGGCTGTAACATTCGGCTTATTATACTGTAACAGTAATGCCGGAAAAGGTCGGTCATATTTCTCGCTAAATGGTATACCAACCCATAGCGTTCTTTTAATACATCCCATACTGTTTCTATAATATTCCGCTTTCTCAGCAAAAAGCCCTGTTCTTTCGTCATTAAGCGTCTCATATTCTTCCTTGCAGCGGACAGAATGCGTTTATTAAATTACGAAAAAATGTAATTGAATATATATAGGAAAAATATGCTGGAATGGATTAAATATTTGTATCGAAATTAATAAATTAAATGATGATAAGATTATAGAATAAATCATACTTCACATAACGAGGTTACAGAAAAACCCTATTTTAACAATTTTGTGAATTCGTAATTCCTTATGTGGTAAGGAATTACGAAATGTAAAAAACTAGAAAAATGACTTTTTCTGCAAACTCAACAGGATTGTAAACGCATCGCCGCCCTTCGGGCGGCTCGGGCTACGTTAGGCTAGGTCAGCGCCTTCGGCTCGCTTCCACACCTCACTCCGCCACAGTTTGGCAACCCTGCCAAACTGTCATATACAACTAGACGTTATGCGACATAGTAATAAATATAATTAGAATTATATATCGGAATTTATTTCCCTAATTATAGTTTTGAACACATTTTCATTGATTTACGTAGTATGTTGTAATAATAAATATACATGTTTACCATTATAATATGATGTTATTATAGTCATTATTGATCATTAAAGAACTCTTCTGGCATATATTTCTTTAATTCTGAAAAAGCTTTATGATATAATTTTATACGTTCTTTTTTATCAAATGGAATCCAACCATTATTTATTTCGACAGGAAGATACTCACGGAGTACTTCCAACATTAAATTTTTCTCAATAGATTTACATGGATTTTCCGGAGAATATTGCACAATAAGATCAATTTCTTTAGTTAAATCTAAACCAAATGGCGGCGATTTTAATTCGCCGTTATCAATATCTGAAGCTGCCCAAAACTTTTTACATCCGGAGCCGGTAATATCATATACAACAACTACGTCATCATCTAAACCTAAATTATATACATCATTGTCATCATCGTCATCGTTGTCATAAAATTTTGGCATATCGTTATAATCTGATATGCTGTCATAATCATCATAATCTGTCATGTTATCATCCTGATTTTCATTTATTTTTTCATAGTTCTTATATAAAATACTATCTCCATCAATATCAATTACTTCTTTCTCGCCATACTCTTTATTATTAATTATTACTAAAGGTTTATGTAACGGGAGCTTTCGTCTAAAAGTATAAAAAGGGTTGTTGCTAAAAAGCAAAAATATTTCTTTTTGTTTTGTATGGTATATAAAAGAAGGGCTGCATACGGTAAATCCTTGATTGCTTGCGGCAAAATCTTTGTCGAAAAATTTGTGTGTTGTAATAATTTTTAATTTATCAGTTTCCTTAAAAGAAAGTAATTGCGCTAAATAATATTTATATGTTTCCTTGCGAATAAGCTGCAGTTCATGTTCAGGGAAGTTAATTATATGCGTTCTCATAAGATTTGTGTTTAATTTATTATTTGTATCTGTAATAGAAATTCCGCTAGGAAAATTCAATCTAAATCCATACCCATCAATAACCGGATAGTGAATTTTCGCATCGTTTATAATAATACCGTTTAATATAAATACATAATTATAATTTTTGCTGACAGTAAACTTCATATTTGTAAAACCAGTTTTATCTATGTCATACCAGATATTTTTTTCCGCTGTTTTTTGAGGAAGAAAATTGTCATTTTCTCCAATTTGTTCTTCATTCAAGAAATAATTTATTTTTGGTGCAGGAGAATAATACCAATGATACCAGGGAGGCGCATCAGATTTTGTTAATGAGTTATAGTCATATTTCCTTAGAAAGAGTTTTGCTTCTTTATTTAACTTAATTGTAATCTTTGTTCCAACATCAGCGTTTACGCGTGTTACATTCAAAGCCCCGGGTTCTATTGCATAAGTAAAGCGAAAGCCTATCAAATCATCTTTATGCCGAGTTGTAACAGTAATATCATCACCTATAAGAAAACTGGCTAACGCACCTACTCCAAACTGTCCATTACGGGCAAATTTTGCGTTTCCTTCTGCATCTGTATATTTATCCTGCCATGCTTCGCTGTAACGATATGATGAACCTGCGATTAGGAAATAATTTATTAAAACATCCTCATTCATTCCGATCCCATTATCAGAAATCTCAAAAGTCATTTTTTTCGTATCAACACGCACATCAATTTGACCGATAAACTCGTTATCTTTTTCCTGTACTTTTCGTTCATTGCAGGCATCCACAGAATTCTGGATTAACTCTCTCACTCCAAAAGTCGGATTGCCGCTGTAAAAAGGCTTAACCAAAAGGGGCATCATATCGAAGCTTCCTTTTAATTCTACCTTTTTAGTTATAAATCTTTCATTGAACTGTTTTCTTGCACCTTTATAATAAATATTAGACGTTACCCGTTGAACTGAAAGCGCATAATCAGGATATTTATCAGCCAATACGGCCCAGCATATATCAAGTTCTTTTCGTATTTTACGCAAAGTTTCCTTAAATAGGATATAAGTTGAACCTTTCTTTAAATCCCCATCAAGCTCAATGTAGACCAATCTCTTTTTAGGAATTATGTTTAGATTATACACAGCTTGATTTAATTCGAATTCTCTATTGGATATGGTAGATTTTAATTTATTTCTCTTACGGCGAGCTTCATGCGCTCTTTCATTGCCAATGTGAAGATAATCAGCTATGCGCAATATTGCCATCAGGTAAAAAATTTGAATATCTAACATATGAGGCTTACAAGTATGATTTTTTAAGTATCTATTAATACTTTTATCGCGGAGATTAAAGCCGTGACTTCGCGCTACAAGACCAATCATGTCTTTTGTGTTATGGTCACATTTGCAATTTTCAAATATATCAATATTTTCACTGCCGGGAAAACCGAACTGTGTAATATCAAATGCCAACCTTGCATGATTCTGGCGCAGGAATTCACCATAAAGTAATCGTTGATTTACTGTGTCTTCTTTAGGTATCTGTTTATCTAAGCCTGTTTCTACATATATAGTTCTTTCTTCTTTAATTGCGCTGTCGTCGTCATTTCCAAAAACTTCAAGGAGCTTTCTTCCGTCCCAACGCCGCGCTTTACGATAAAAATCACACCATTGTTCAGACCATGTTTTGCTGTCTAAATAGCGAGTTTTATAATCTTTATACTCGCCAAAAAGAAGTTTTTCTAAGCCGTCTTTCATAATAAACATGCCTAAATCATGAATTGCGATTGCGGAAATAAGTATTTCTATTGATTCTTTTTTAAGTCTGCTCATAGTGTCGCAGGTAATTAATTCATTTGCTAATCGAAGTACTTCGTTAATATGATACTCATCATGTAATGTATATTCAGGGAAGTAATGCGCACTGTCTATTATTTTCCCAATATTTGAAAGCAGTTGTGGAACAAATGATTCTGAAGGTAACCTATTGATTAATTCCCCATGGAATACTGTTCTGTTTATCACGCTCCTTACTCCTTTATCTTTTTATAGGATAATATCATAATTCCTAATAAATTTCACGGTACCAAATAGTTACATATTAATAACTCACCTTACGCAAGGACACATAAACAGGTGAATAATAGGTTCAATTTAGTCCTAAAGCGGGTACTTTTGACACACTTTTGTGGTTATTTTTGCCTGAAAAACATGCCTTTTGAGTAAGCAGACTGTGTCAAAAGTATTAAGCAAAAATGCGTTCATGCAGCCAGCCCTGTCAAAAACCCTGGCTGATAGAATGATGCGGCGGATGTTCACGCGCATGTTCTTAGAAAACAAAGCGGTTATTGAACTTGCGGCAAACTCGGTGTCGCATCAAATGCATCTTCGGTTAAGTCGCAGCCAGAACTTTTTCCAGCACAGGCTGTACGAGTAATTCTTTTATCTAACATTTATAAAACACCCAACAAAAAATGATTAACATGGTATAATAGGCCATTGAACGTGCGGGAGGGGGCATGGATTTTATCAGCGGCGAAAACCGTGAGCAAACGGTATTACTGCCTGACAGTATAGAAGATTATATTGAAGAAAACAGCAGCGTCCGTGTAATAGACGCGTTTGTAAACAGCTTGAACCTAATGGAATTGGGCTTCGGCAAACATGAGCCTAACGGCACCGGGCACCCTATGTACGATCCCAAAGACCTGCTTAAACTTTATGTGTACGGATACATGAACCGTGTACATTCATCGCGGCGGTTGGAAGACGAAACGAAAAGGAATCTGGAAGTGATATGGCTGGTATGCAAGCTGTCGCCGGATTATTAAACGATACCGCGTTTCCGCCATGACAACAGCAAAGCCTTGAAAAACGTGTTTCGGAATTTTGCCGCATTGTGCGTAAGGCTTGGGCTTTACGGGAAGGAACTTGCGGCGGTAGACGGGAGCAAGTTTCAAGCGGTGAATTCCCCAAAACGCAGTTTTAATGAGAAACAGATACAAAAAAAGATAGAAAACATAACGAAAAAAATTGACGGATACCTAAAAGAGTTGGACAAAAACGACGGGCATGAAAACGTAACCAATAGCGAAAAGACGGCGGATGAAATAAATCAGATAATAAGCAATTTGAAGGAACGCAAAGAAAGGTATCAAGGGTATGCGGGCGAATTAAAGCAAACCGGAGAGAAGCAAAAATCATTGACTGATTCACAGAGCAGGTTAATGTACGGCAACGGAAAAACTGACGTTTGTTATAATGTGCAAACTATCGTAGATGCAAAAAGCAAGCTGATAATTGATTTTGAAGTCACCAATCATGGGAACGGCTATAACTTTATCACGCCGATGGCTGAAAAAGCCATGGAATTATTTGAAACAGAAACAATAACGGCAGTGGCCGACAGCGGGTATGCAAGCATCCAAGATATTACTTCCGCAATGAACCGCGGGGTTGAAGCGCACGTAGCCGGGACTGATTTTGACATATGCCTGCCTGCAAAGGAAGGGGAAGCAGCCGAAATAAACGGGCATCATAACGGCAGGTGCGTATACATAGCCGAAAGAAACATAGCGTTGTGCCCGATGGGGAACGCGCTGTACCCATCGATCTACGACAATTCAAATGGCTGCTTGGTTTTAAGAAACAGGAAATAACCGTAGACGGTAAAACAGAGGTACGCGAATATAAAAACACCTATGCAAATTCAGCGCTTCGGACTTTTAGAGTAATGATGACTGAAGCGGTCAGGCGAGGGCTTATCGCAACAAACCCCTGTATGAATGTGCAGAACCTCAAAAACGACCGGAAGGATATTGAGATTATCACGGTTGAGGAAGTGCGCAAGCTGTTCCCCGAGAACTATCAAACCGTATGGGGCGGTAAAGCAATTGCGTATGCCGCCAATAAATTAGCTTCCCTGACCGGTATGCGTGCCGGTGAACTATTAGGGCTCCGGGGTGAGTATGTATTTGACAGCCATATTCTGGTTTGCGGACAGCATGGAAGGTTTGGCTATAAAGCGCATACAAAAACTAAGGAAAACCGGAACATACCAATATTGCCGGATATGATGGCACTCTTGCAAAAATTGATGGAACGCAACGGGAAAGGGTTTGTATTTTCCCTTGACGGTGGGGCTACGCCGGTATGCCTGACTAACTTGTATAAAGGCTTGCATGAAGCCCTGAATAAAATCGGGATAGACAATGCGGAGATTAAGCGGCGGGGGCTGACCCTGCACAGTTGGCGGCACTTCGTCAACACCGAGCTGCAACGGCTCGGCTTGACCATACAGCAAGTTCAGAGCGTAACAGGGCATAAAACGAACCGCATGACGGAATGGTACAGCCATCTTGACGCACGCTTGCTTGAAAATGTGATCAGCGCTCAATCGGCTATCGCCGGAACCGACAAGCCAAAAAGCAACAAGGCTGATAATGAGCAAGCAACCCCAAGGGGTTCCGCCGCTATTTCAGGATTGAAGCTGGTAAAAACATCGGAACTTGACCGAAAACTTGCTTGATACGTATTTTGAGTGAAAGCCCCCAACCAATTAACTACTGGGTAGGGGCTTTGCTTCGCAGTTAATACAACAAGGCAACAGCCTTTTGCGGCATTTCGCCGCAGTTTTTGAAAGCGCAACTGGAACACTTTGTCGATGCGCCGCAAGAACCGTGCCAAAAGGGGTTTTAGCAAATAACATTTACAAAACAATTTCATTCCCGAAAATTGCGCAAAATACGTATTTATTGCTGAATTGAGGGACTGTAAATTGCTCACATGTCGTATTTATTTCTATGTTTGAGAGCCGTATGTTGTGATTATCAAGACAATTGGACTTTGAGTTTTGTTTGCTTCCCGAAAATTGCACAAAACTCTTATATATTTCCGAACCAAAGAGCCTTATTTTTGATGTTACTAAAAGAGTTGGCGGGGTGATATTTTAGATGATTCTTGAAATTGATGCAAAAGTACCATTTCTTTCTGAACTTAAGAGCCGTACTTTGGAAATATCAAGGAGAATAAAATTTGAGGGTTCATTGCAAATTGTACACTTTAACTAATGACCAGTGAACCAGAGGGGTCTATTTTAAGCTATGAAAGCGACCGTGTTGCTGGAAATAGAGGCTATGAGCAATGCGAAAAATGCAAAACCTAGAGATAACTCTAGTTCACAAGGAGAAATGGGTAAGTGATGATGAACACTGAAAAAAATGCAAAATCTAGACCTAAGTCTAGTACGCAAAGAGGAACAAGCAAAGAACAATCGGCTCAGGAAAAGAGCAATATTCAAATTGAGCAGGAGGACATCATGGAAACGTTATTGACGATTGAAGAACTGGCAGGCGTATTGAAACTGGCGGAACAAACGATTAGGCGGTATGTACTGAACCGGCGAATACCGTTTCGGAAAATCGGTGAGAAGGCAGTGCGGTTCCGACCATCGGAAATTGAACAGTGGGTGAATGAAGGCGGTATGTCCGGTTATGTTGATAACAGTGCGGAGATTGCAGGGGATTTGTTTTCGGCACCGTCTACCGCTGAAACAACAGAACAGGCAATTACCGAAACCAGATACGAAGAACTTTAAGAAAAAAAGAAGGAGTACCGAGTAACTTGAGGGGTGCAACGCTGCTGGTCAGCCGTCATACACATTTACTTCCCTTTTACAAAACCTGCTTTGAGGAGTGGGGGTATTCCAATGTTTATACGACTGATAACTCAAAGGACGGTTTGAACATGTTAATCAATGAGATTAAGCCTCGGTTTGTATTTATAGACAGTTGCTTTTATAACGCAGCTACTCCGTACATGATGGGAGAATTAATACGGTCATTCCCTCAATTGACCATTGTTGCAGTCACCATACATTCATTTCCCGATAAATTGGCAAAGTGGTTTATTATTCGAGGTGTGAAATATTATATCAAACTAACCGACGGCATCGCGGAATTTCATCGTGGGCTGCGTTGTATTCGTGAAGGCAAAGAGTATATTGCGCCTACGGTTCAGTCAATCATTGATGCTTTACCTGAATGGCCGGAAGCAAAGAAAAAAGCAGACAGGCGGCAGATGGAAGTACTCGTTATGCTATGCAACGGCAATTCGCCTGTTGATATTGCGGATTGCTTGCACATTAGCCGATCAACGGTAGATTGGCACATTGAAGAATTGCGGAATGTTTTCCATGTGGATACCAGAGAGCAATTGATCAGCATGGCGTTTTGTCTTGATATGGTCACCAAAGAGGATTTGTGTTTTTTTAGCCGGAATAAACAGAAAAGAAATGTTGCTTTGCCAGAATGGACGATGGTTAAAAGATCGGCAATACCGATATTTAACCATTAACATCAGAATTATGACTATTCGTTTCTTGCAAGAAATGACTTTATAGACAAACACTATTTAATATTATAACTATTCAGCCAGTGTATTTTATGCCTTCTGGGATGAAGAATTTAAAAAAATGTACCAAAAGTTCAATTAGATATGTTAATGAAATGAATTTGTCTAAAAAAGGATAAAGTATGATCTATGGCTGAATAGTTACAAATATCCTTAAGTTCTTTATGATTCAACTACGAAATGGAATTGTTGAACAGCGTATTTCAATTCCACCTATTGTTGTATATTTACAGAAATCAACGGATGGATGGTTTTTAAATTTAAAAGTCAATTCGGATGATTCGGCATATCTTGTTTGAATTAGTTTCATTATTGCGTTGAATACTAAATTTTGATTATGTCCTGGTCCAACAGTTATTGATTTAATTGGTAATGCATTTTTATTTTTGTGTTTTACGTTAACATCAATATAAGGTTTGATGATTCCGGCTGCTTCATGATATTTGATTCTTGAGAGTGAATCTCTTGGCGTTTCTCTTGATTGATGAAACAGTGGAGAAAACATGAGCCTCATTTCATGTTCATCTTCAAAACCAGCATGTTTCATGAATGAAGCAGTTGCAATTGATTTCATTGCAAAACTATCAACATCTTTAGGTGAGGTTAACTTAATTTTCATAAGTCTTTTAATAGCTTGTTGCTTTTTCTCGTTTTTGTATACTACTTGATATGGTTGAGTAGAGTGTGGTTTATTAGGGTTTCCCTCAGCAAATTTATAAATGCCATCATATTCACAATTCAAAAGATCAAATTCAATAGCTATACCACATTCTTTTCCATACCATTCCCATTGAGTTAATAAATTACCTCTAGTACAAAAGCATATAATGAAATGATTTGGCGCAGTAAAAATATTTTCAGGGCATATTGATTCAAATTGTTCTTCATAATATTTAAGACGTTTTATAATGCTTGAATCAATTACTGGTTCGCATATTTCAAGTTTTTCTCGTTTCTTTTTCATCTCATCTACAATGTTCCTCAATCCATCAAGTAGTTCTTCTCCATCATTCAAAAATAAAAAATGAGAAGCATGTAATGTTATGAAATTATTTTTGTTAACAGCAAAATTTGATTTTTCTTCATTAAGAGATAATATTTTTTCTGAAGCACTCAATGTCGTATAATGATAAAATCCTTCAAATTTATCAGGTAAATTGTTACAATTCACTTCTTTTATTGGAAATTTCACCTTAAAGATGTCTGCCCAATTTCTCGCATTATATGCTGATACAAAATCATGTTTCATGTATACTATATCCTAATTAAGTAATTAATGCAGCTATCAAATTTCGTAAACATTCATTTTGATAACACTGATATCCATCATTTGCTATTGATTTATATTTGTCGCAGATGGTAGAATTATGACAAGTTTCCAAACAATTAGAAACTTTCCCCCCTTTTTTTCGAAAACCTATTTTCCAATCTGGTTTGAATTCAAAAAGAATCCACTTATTAATAGTATACTTAGATAAATCTAGTCCAGATATTGTTACAGTGCGTCCCGTAATTATAACAAAAATTTTTTCCCGTTTATTTATAGCTTCTATTTTTAATGATAATGAAGATGTAGCTGAGGAGTCAATCTGTAAAAATTTTTCTATTGCTTGTTGACTTACAGGTATATTTTCATCTAAATTACCACGCAAAGCCATATCTACAAGAAATAAGTCAGCAGATTCCCATTGGGTTTCTAAGATTTTCAATAATCTATCAATCTGTTCTTTTTCACTAAAAGCTCTTTGCCTCCTCCCATCTTTTGGGGATAAATAACCTTTCTCTTTTGGAAGAATCTCAACGCCAGTCAGATTGACTTTGAGATAGTCATGCAATTTTAGTATTTCATCAATTTCGTCATCAATAACGAGAATACGTACCATAGTCTTTTACCTCCTTTGATCTACATGGTATTTTTGTCAAATAGTATTGATTATTATCAGGATCAACATCACTATAAAATTCATTTTTCCCATAAAATGTATCAAAAAAATAACGTAGGGCATCAAGTGTTATTTTTGGATTATTAGCATCTGTGCTATTATCTTTTTGCCGATTTCTTATAAACACATACCCATTATTATATAATACCTCAATATTTACACGACGTTTGCTAGCATTTGCATCTTCTTCATTTACGCGTCCATGTCTCAGTGCATTATAAAAAGATGCAATAATTGCACAGCACCATATGAAAAGACACCTGTCAGGACAGTCTATTTCAACTTCACCCCATGAATCAGTTGAGATTGATGAAGATTCATCAGGATAAATAATAGCGCCATCTTCATGTATGAAGCCGTAAATCAATGATTCGAGAACATCCTTACAGTCTTCCAAAGGAATACCACGTCTAATTTCAACATCATTTGGATTTAATTTATCTGGATATGAACGCACAATATTATGAACATACCATTTGCTTATCAAAGAATCTGCAATTATCATTAACTGATTAATATAATAACCTGATTGCTCATTAACTTCATCAGTAGACAGTCTACAATTTTGTAGTAGATTTTTCAATAACAGTTCATTTTCATCAAATAGCTTACTCAACTCAGTGAACGGTGTATGTGACCTAGACTTGTCAATTCCAAGTTGCCTAACTTTTTGTTGATAGGCAATTAGCTCATTACGTATATGATTGTCGAAATCTTCATAAATTTTATACATTAAGAGATACCTCATCACAAGAAGATTTCTTGCTCTTGAAATAATTTCATTTTCATCATCAAGATTAGGTAATTCGAAAGCAAGATAATATTCAGAACTTATATCCATTAAATGAGTCATAGTAATTTTTATGGAACCAATATAACCTTTTTCACATTTTTGATAAAATAGAGTTCTTCCTATTTCAATATAGTTATGTTCTTTTTCGTGAGCAATATGATTTACAAATCTCAAAAGTAAATCATCATCTTTAATTTTATTTACATGAGGAAACACCTGATATACATCGTCTTCTGTATTCACGTCAGGAATTGCATGTACAAACAAACGGATTTTATCACAATCTTTTTTAAGCTTATTTTCACAATTATCGCAATATTTTCCATCACACATTTCGTAACATTTAAAAACTAATCTTGTAAGCATCATTAGTTTATCATAATATTCAACTTCAATATCTTTACTCTCTTTATCTCTCTGTTTTTCATGCAAGTGATGAAATAATAGTAAAATTGGTCTAAAATCTTTATTACAATATTCATCAAATTTAGTTTTATCATTTTTTGAGTCAATCCCTATAAATTCGCAGTACGTTTTACAGTAATAGTCATCCAATGTTTTCTGTATAACATCAACAATTTTTCCATTATCATAGTTTAAGTACTTCCATTTTTTATCACATTCTTCCAAAGCCTCATATATAGGATTATTATTCTCAAGTAACAAATACTTTAATAACTTACTGGCTAATTCAGGCTCGTTCTTTGATATTACTATATTGCTATGGTCTTCTGGATAAGGTTCCATCCCTGTTTTTATCAATTTTTCTAACCAAATTGGAAGATTATTCTTACCACCAAGACATAGGATTCTCTTAACATGGAAAACATAATTACTAATTAAACCAACTCTAATATCATTTTTTGAATATGTAGAGCAAAGGTCAAGAACAGAATTAATTGTCGATACTCTTACAAGAAAAGTCGACCCCATATTCGCAAGACAAGAAAAAAGCAATTTTATTAATCGTAATCTATTATTGTCAAGTATATAATTTATAAAAGCACTAATATTAGGTTCATTTTTAAGACAAGAATAATTTTTATTTAAAGAGTAATCGGTTATTTCAATGATTATCTTTAGAGCCGCTTCAGATACGATTTTTTTAAACGATAGAAATGGCCGAGAGATAATTTTAATTAAGGAAAAAAATAGATCTGTTACCTTATTTGCCTTCTTATTATCACTATAATCTAGTGAACATATTTCATTTAACTGAACCCAGATAAGCGACTCTATCATCTTTGTTTCAGTGTTGCTATGTTTAATATTTTTTAGCATTTCATTCATTCTATGGGTAAGTATCAGGCGATAATAATCTCTTCTTTGCATATTTTCTATTGCAAATTCAGATTTACATTTATTTTCTATTTTTATTTTATCAGTTGGCAAAATTTTATCTTTAGATGAAAAAATATTTTCTGAAGGACGCATCTCATATTTTTTTGACTTTTCCCAAGAAAACTGTGCAATTGAGTACGAAGATGAACGTCTAGGAATTACGGAATAAAAATTTAAATGATTTTTACACATAACACATGCATCTTTATGACTTCTCATAGAAGAGATATTCAAATTAAAAAAACTATAAAAACGTAGCAATGGTTCTTTAATATAATTTGCTTGTGTATTACTTGAACATCTATTAATAAGTAAAAATATACTACTAAATATTTCACATTCAATATTTTCAGAATGGTTGAGACCGACTGATGTAAACAATGAATTTATTAAACTTTGTGTACGGTAGAAAGAAGAACCAGAGTTTATAGTATCATCAACAAAATGAAATCTTATTTTTATTCTGCTAGTATTTTTATCGCTATAATACAAATTTTCATAGAGAGACGTTAAGTTGCTGAACTTTGACAAGATATTGTCACGAAATTCACGTTTTGTATCTAACCATATAATTTGTTGAGCACAAAGTACTTTGTTGACTTCATGTACAAATTTTGCACTAGTATCATGAAGTGGGGCTATAATAAAATCGTGATAGTAAATGTCTTTTTCTTCTTTTTTTGCTATCATAATGGATTCATATAACCATTTTTTAAATTTCGAATTCAAATTTTCATTCTGGAGTATTTCATCCATAACCTCATCAGTTTTAAAGTAATACTCAAAATGATTATCTTTGTCTCGTGTTATATGACCATAACAAAGCGTTTTCATTAATGGAGAGAATTTTTTTATATCGTAATTAATTGATTTTATCGCATTTTTTATATCTTTATTTTCTCCCCTTTTTATATTATACATTGTCATCGGTACTACAGAAGTACGATTAGCCAAAACTAATGGTTTTTCTTGAGTTAGATCAGATATAGCAGGAAAACAACGAGGGCACTCATTAGGTAGATACCAATCATGTTCAACGGCAACAAAGAAATTTACTTGATTTGTTAGACTTATATTTCCCATATCTTTCCGATAAATGATTTTACCTTGATTATTTTCACTAAAAGTAATTTTATCCCAAAATATTTTTTCTATTTTACTTGTCCCATTGTCCATATTTTTTTCTTTTGAATCGCGTACAAGAATTATTGTATGATGCGATATAACACTTTCTAATTTTATTACATCATCACTAGTTAAAAGTACTTCCCTACATAAATCAGCAACTATTTTAGCATGAGTTGTCAATGTACTCCCAACTGGCACAATAATCATAAATCGTGTGTTTTCATCTGGTTTTACAATATCCCAACGATGAAATTTTACATCTTGACTAGACTCACGATATATTAAATACTCCACTAAAATTTTATCATAACCACGAATTTCAAATGCTTTTGGCAGATTTTCTTTTATATGAATTAATAAACTCTCCGAATAATTTTCATATCCTATAATTACAAATTTATAATTTTCACTTACAAATTCATTACTTAATATTTTTACAAGATCTTCTATGATAAAATATGCAAATCGCGAAACATAACCACTTACGCTAAAGAGTAAAGAAGCTTCATAAAAATTACCCCATGTATGGATTTTTGTCCCTACTCGCATATGAGTATTTTTTAAACAACATCCAAATGCTTTCTCTTGAATATCGGTTACTAAGTCATTGTTCACTTTCTTCCAAAATAAATTTAATATTATATCGAATGGAATTATTGAAATATAGGAGTCAGCATCTTTTATATCTGCAATATATGATTTTTCAGCTTCCCTTTGAAGAATTTTTAATTCATTAATAGGTTCTCCTTTATACCGTAAAGAAATTTTTTCAGTAGCATTGACAGCATTCATCAAAGATTCACCGTAAAAAATAATTTCTTTCTCTAATGCTGGTGAGCAAAGATAGATCTGCCTGTCTTTCATTATTTTGTTTTGACGGCATTTCATATATAAAATTGAAAATACTCGAGTAAATGTTGATAAAAAAGTGTCAGAAGCATTTATTAATGCCAAATAACTAAATTCATTAATTTCTTTACTATATAAAACCGCAATTACAATTTTTGCAAATATTTCAGATGCAATAGGTGTATCTATATGTGAAACATCACATGTTAATACAACATTTTGCAAGTTAGTGTTAAAATTTTCTCTTATATAATCCAAAATTTTAGCCGATATATTGTTAATGAGTTCGACTTTATTATTGGGCTGATAAAAAAAGTATTTTTCTATATTTGATAAATCGTTAATAAAATTGATATTTACCAATTCTGAAAACAATTCATTTTTAATGATATATGATTTGTAATCATGAAATTCATCATTTATCTTCAAATCCGAATTTAAGCCAGTTTTGTATGGACTCTTGCTTATTCCAATCGGCAATAATATTTCATACTGTGTTCCTGGAATATGCAGAGATGAAGTTAATATTTTTTTATTACAATTAACATAATAAGAGTCAGGTTCTACATTGAAATGTTTAGATGAGAAGACTTGAAAAGCACCTTTTGCAAATGAAACAAGATGATCAAATACAAGCAAACCATAATGTGAAATCAAATTCTTAGGCTCATGATGAAATTTTTCCCATGCTGCTTTCGTATTATCACAAGAATCATATTCAAACATATCACGTAATTTAAAATTACTAAATTGCTCCAATAATTTACTATCACTAATGATATATTCTTTTTTATCCTTTTGTTTAGCTAGATCATAATTTATATTTTCCTTAAATGTTTCAGTAATATCTGCAGTTGCATTGAAATCTGATATTAAAATCTCTAGATAATAATTTATTGATGAATCCTTATTAATATTGTAACGTTTTGAAAGTCGTTGAAAAACAATAGGTTCCTCTTTTTCACAATCATGTATCCTAAAACAGAATATTCCTTCTTTAAAATAAGAATGCTTTATTGTATTTTCGATAAGTTGGAGTATACTAGCTGCATAATCTTCTGTATCTGTAAAAATATCTGACCATTTTGATTCACTAATTTCATCAATATCTAAAAGACTAAGATAAGACAAGAAGAAGCATACAGCAAGCACAGAAGATCTAGTAGTTCTTTCCAAGATAAATTTATCTAGTTTTTCTTTATTTTTTTTTATTTTCAAATTATCATAACATCTATAACAATAATTTAATAAAAGACATTCTGTTATATCATTTGATGAAAACCAATACTGCTTGCCTAAATTATTTGCTAATTTATGTTCATCCTCAAAATCAATATCTGTTGTTAGAAGCGCTATTTCGTATAAAATATCCTTTAATATTAATTTATTTTTATCAGATTCTTTATTACGATTTAATACTAATGATTTGCAAAAATCTTCAGAATACTGTGCGAAAGCGTAAAATAAACTTTGCTTTATTCGCATTTGAGGGAAAAATTTATGAGTTACATAAACACGTTTTTTATTAATACTTTGAGGATAATATTTGTTTTTCTTTTTTATAAGAAAGAAGAAATTCTCTTTTTTTGATTCGATTAACTTGATTTGGTATTTTGCATTTTTTTGTACTTCTACTTTTCTATTTTCTTTTGATTTTTCAATACAAAAAGAGTTTTTACTTTCAAATTCTAACATCTCACATAAAAGATAATCTGCTATCGTATATCTGAGTGAATCTTTATTTGGTATTATTGAAATACAACATCTATAACCACATTGACTATTAGCTAAAAAGAAATAATGCAAATTTACAATATCATCCTCATCGTTACTGGTCACTCTAAAATAGAAAAAATCGTTATCATTAAATTCACTCATTATTTCTATATGGGATAAAGATTGTGCTTCTAAACATCGTTCTTCATATTCATAAATAGCCATCAAATTTTCATTTTTTACATTTTTATTAATATTTTCGTAGCAGTTTAAATATTTAATATGCACTTTAATCCATTGCATCGTTTTTTCATCATACAAAACATTTTCAAAATTGTGCATAATAAATCTGAAAGCGAAAGCATAATCGTCCTTATTATTATTGATATTAAATACAAAGATTTTATATGGTGATTTAAATAAATTGAGTTGCTGGGCTTCTATGCTTGGAGTTGAATTATTTTCATCTTTTGTTATTTGTGACACGATATACTCCCTGAATAATGGTTCCGCCGCTTTTATTAAAAATTGCTCGTGAACTCATATCAACTCCACCTCCAAATTCATGGGCGGTATTACTTGTAATAGTACCTCCACTCATATTGAATGTATTACGCGCTTCCCATGCTCCTGATAAGTGTACGCCACCACCAGATATTATAGCGGTATTACCAGAAATAGTTCCGCCAGTCATAGAAAACGTTCCCACTTGTACACACACAGCGCCACCAAAATTAGTAGTATTGTTAGAGATCGTTCCATTGCTCATGGAAAAAGAACCTGCTTGTATGTATACTCCGCCACCATATTGCTTGTACATGGCCTTAGCATTCCCTCCATCAGAAATCCCATGCCCCACTGTATCCTCCATTGCTACCATTAAATGAAAGGCTTACCCCTTGCCCTGCAGTTGTTTCTTTTTGCTTTGAATATTTTACATCGCCAGCATATACCGCATGACCCTTACGAGCCAGTACATTACCAGCAATATCTTTTACAACGTTACCATTATTTGAATCGCTGTTATAACCAGTAATAGCTCCACCAGTCTTTGTAAAGGTTCCACGTCCTAAAACAAGCCCTCCACCAACTCCGCGGGCAATATTGCCTGTGATAGTACCACCGGTCATATTAAAGGTTCCTCCGTTTCCACCATTAATATCAATTCCCCCACCATTTCCTTTTGCGATATTTCCAGAGATGGTACCGCCATTCATGGTAAAGATGCCACGATTAATATACACTCCACCACCGCAGTCGGCCGTATTACCGGAAATTGTTCCATTGTGCATTATAAAAATTCCACCACTTTCTACAATAACCCCACCACCATGTTCATGAGATGAATTACCAGAGATAGTTCCACCATCCATAATAAAAGTTCCACCATCAGCCACAAATACTCCGCATTTAGCATTACTGGTAATATTTGATCCGTTCATTTTAAATGTCCCCCCATATACATCAATCATTGCAGCGCTATTACCAGAGTGACCTTGAATGATAATATCATTGTCAAGAACTAAAGTAACATTGGGATTTACTCTAAACATCATACCATGAGATCGAAGCCTAATTATCCTATTCAAACTATCACCTCTGAGAATAACAGTGACATTAATAGCACCGCGATACTCAAATACATGGGGAGCTATGGTCTCGTTAGCATTTACCACAATGACATAGGTATTATGACTATCCGCACTTCTTTGTAACCAAGCCAGTTTATCGGCAAGACTACTTCCTGGGACAATTGTACCTTCAATGGGAGGCGTTGTAATAACAGGATTATTTGTTTGGGGCATTGTTTGTGTTGATTGATCAATTTTTCCTCCACCAGATCCGCTTGAGGCTGTTGATGTACCACCCGATTTTCCCCCGGTAAGCAAGGCTGTGACAATATTATCAATTACAATATTGGTACGGTATTGCACTTCTACCGAAGCGTTTTGTACGTTCAACACACGGATCACTATCCGGTAGAATCCACCCATATCGGTAAGCGACCCAGATATTATTGATTGCGCTCCTAACATTTTGCCCAATGTCTGCATTGAGTCATCCCCAACATCGCCAGAATATTGAAAATCAAATTCCTTGCGGATAAGGTCTATTTCATTCCGGTCAACAACGGTTAATTTACCGCTGTCAACGAGGTTTGCCGTTAATTCATCCAACACATAGGCTGAGAATTTATCAGAAGGGGAATTGAAATTAATCGGAGCTATCTTTGTTCCCGCAGCAGTCCGTTCATCAATACGAATGGCAGCTTCTGCTATTGCCTCATCCAAAGTCATATCACCGGAACTTGTTGCTGATTTTGCACCTCCGGCACAAGTAACAAGAAAAACCACAATTATTACTGAAACGATAATAATTTCCAACAATTTGCGTAAAAATTTCATGAAAAACACCCCTTTCTGACAGCAAACCTACTGCTGGTTTACTTACTGTATTCTATTGGATTTTTAGAATTTTGGCAATCTATATAAAATTTTTAGATAAAAGCCGGTTTTTAGAGGGGATTATATCACTGTCCTAGCGTAAACATATAATTCCCCCAAATTTACGGGGTGTTTCCCTCTTTGTCATCAATTATCCTGCATAAACCAAGGTCGTTGACCTTGCCGTACACCACTTGAGAAGGGGAATTCCTATGAAACGAGAAAACATTGGCGATGAAAGCATCTTCCTGCGGCTGCAGCAACTGCAAAAAGGACTGCTGCAATTCACCGACACCACCAACGCATACCGGCTCATGACCGAACACGGAAAGGGTATCCGGTACAACATGCTGTGGAAAAAATGGCTGGTGTGGAACGGCACCCACTGGAGCCTCGACGACGGCTACCTCATCCACGACCGGGGTTTGCAGATGATCAGGGGGATTTATGAGGAACTGCTCAAAACCGCCGACTACCGCGACCGCCTTGCCATTGAAAAACACGCCATGCACAGCGAAAGCGCCCGCAGAAGAAAGGCGCTCATTGAGCTTGCCTCATGGATACCGGAACTGAATGTCAAAACCGACGACCTCGACCCCAACCCGTGGCTTTTGAATGTCCGCAACGGAACCATCGATTTGCAAACCGGAGAATTCAGGGAACACCGGCAGGAGGACATGATTACCCGTTGGGCCCATGTTGATTATGACCCGCAGGCGGATTGCCCCCTCTGGAAGCAGTTTATCCGTGAAATCATGAATTACAAAACCGATATTATCACCTTTCTGCAAACAGCGGCGGGATGGGCGTTAACCGGCGATAATTCCGAGCAGGTCATGTTTATCCTGTTCGGCAGTGGAGCGAACGGTAAGACTACGTTCCTCAATACCATCATGCACATCTTGGGCGATTACGCCATCGCCACTCCAACCGAAACGTTTATGAAAAAGTCGGGGGATCAATACACCAACGATATTGCACGGTTGAGGGGCACACGCTTTGTGACCACCACCGAAGCGGAACAAGGGCGGCGGCTCTCGGAACCGCTGATCAAAAAAATCACCGGCAACGACCAAATGACTGCGCGGTTCCTGTACGGCGAATTCTTCAACTTTACGCCGACTTTCAAAAAACCGGTAATTAAGGGGACGGACTATGGAATCTGGCGGCGCATCAGGCTGATTCCCTTCACTACCCGCATCGAGGAAGCCAAACAGGACAAACACCTTGAACAGAAATTGAAAAATGAAGCGAGCGGCATCCTCAACTGGCTGTTGGAAGGGACAGCCCGCTGGAAGCGGGAAACGCTCAAGGCTCCTGCGGCGATACTCAACGCTACCGATGAATACCGTGGGGAAATGGACGTTATCGGTAATTTTCTCAAGGAACGCTGTGTACAAGAAAAAGAGATGACCATACGGATTAGGGAACTGTACAAGGCTTATGCCGACTGGTGCGATGAAAACAAAGAACACGCCGTCAGCGAACGGTTTTTTACCATGCGGCTTAAAGAAATGGGCTTTGAACAAAGCCGAACAGCCGAGGCGCGATACTGGGCGGGGATAGCGTTGCAAATTAAAAATGAGAAGTGAAAAATGCGAGATGTCTGCTGTCCGTTTGTGTTAGCAACAAGCTATAATAACGGACAGAGACATTTTTCATTATCAATTCTTAATTTTTCATTTGTTCAAGCGCTTTTCGCTGTTTCTCCATGTAGGCTGCATGAATGGTCATCATATTGGCGGCGCGTTGGGTGAGGACTGCCTTTTCTATCATGTTTATTCCAGGAGTGCGGAGGGAGTTATTAATCCGTGTCCGATGGGCATCACATGCCAGGTGAACAGCATCACGGGGAAAACCGTGATAACGGCTCTCTTTCTTTGTTGTCAGGTATGATGTTTCAACTCCCCGGTAAAGGGTACTGTCATTTACAGTTTTTAGACAACGAAGGGCATCCTCAAAACTCTGGGCAGCCACGGTTAAACTGTTGTGGGTGCTGGCATCGGTTTCATCACAAAACTGTTATCCGAGTAAAAATATTATCCGAGTAATTTTTATAAAGCTATATGGGATAAGGATTTAGCAGAAATTTACTCGGATAATAAAATATTAAAAAACAGCGTAACCTTCTCATAAGCGGTAAAAACCCGCAAAAATCAGAGGAGGTTTCTTATGAAAGAAAGAAACACAAACAGTAATCTCAGCAGACTGAGAAGCGAACTGGAACGCAGATTAATCGTTATGCGTTACAGTAAAACAACAATCCAAATACACATGCACGTATTTAAACAGCTGGAGGATTATCTTGATGTATATGAGAAAGCGGATTATACCAAAGAAACAGGTCAACGGTTTCTTATGGAGTATCCTCTGCAATCAAACCACAGCCCCCATCAATTCAAACAAGCTAGGATTACTGTAAGGCGGATTAACGAAATACTGGAAAATAAACTGTTCACGCAATGCGTTCGAAAAGCCCACTCGGAATGCCCTTCTCGATTTATCAATGTACGCAACAGTTATCTTGAAAGTGTAATAGAAAAGGGGTTAAAAAGAAATACGAGCAAAAACCGAAAAAGGAATGTGGAACATCTGTTGAGCCGTCTTCCTGAAACGGTCTTGTCAATTGAAGCATTAACCGCCGCTGATTTATACAGCGCCTTTACGAAATATGAATGGCTGTCAGACGGCTATATTACGGCAAGAAGCTTTTTTTCATTTCTATTTAAAAGCGGCATGACAAAAACAAATCTGTCCGCCTGCGTACCGAAATTGACCCGTCCAAAACCTCTGCCTTCCGTTTATTCCGGCGATGAGGTTAAACAACTGCTTTCAGCAATAGACCGTTCTACCGGTCTAGGCAAGCGTGACTACGCTATTTTGCTTCTTGCCGCCAACTTGGGCCTGCGCAGTTCGGATATTGTCGGCCTGACATTCAAGGATGTAGACCGCACGACGAAAACAATTGCCGTTATTCAAGACAAAACTACGCGTCCGGCAACATTCGTTCTGAATACCGATGTAGAAGAGGCCATTACTGACTATATCCAAAACGGCAGACCGCAATCAGAAAGCGACAAGCTGTTTCTCAGATTTGTAGCGCCGTTCTCGCCGCTTGCCGCCGGCTCCTGCTATACAATCGCGGTTAAATATTTCAGTCTCGCGGGAATTGGGACTCACGGACGCAGACACGGGCCACATGCGTTACGCGCAAGTTACGCGACGGCGCTTGTTGCAAAAGGAGTGCCGTACGCAGTAGTTAAGGAAGCTCTTGGGCATGAGGATAGGGAATCGGCGAAATACTATGTCCGCTTAGACGCAGGGCGTTTAAGGATGTGCGCGTTGGATGTTCCTAAACCGACGGGCGCTTTCGCCGTACTGATCGAACCGAAGGTTTGTCAAACCATAGGCTTGGGTGGTTTGGAAGGAGCGTTGTGATGAATATTATTTTTAAAAGCGTCCTGAAAGAAGAGATGTTTTCTTTTATAGAATTTATCAAGTTATCGGTTATAGACTGGAAATCGTTCCTGCGTACACTGTCCTCCCTTGACTCTTTCCTGCATACCCAAAATAGTATGGAAAAGAACCTTGACGCCCAACAACTTGCCTGCTGGCTTGACGGGCTTAACGTGCAACTATCGACCAAACAAAGCAAGCTGTCGCATATAAGGAGGTTTTCCGGCTACCTATCCACGCTTGGCATTACGATAAGACTACCGGAGTTGCCGCGTAACACCGGCGAGTTTAAACCGTATGTTTTTTCTGCGGATGAAATGGCGCGGATATTTGAAACGGCTGATGATTACATGCTTACCAGCCTCAATTTGAACATTGCGGCGGAATTCCCCCTATTATTGCGGATTTTATACGGCTGCGGCTTACGGCTGGGAGAAGCGTTGTCGCTTAAGTGGGACGATGTCGAGCTGCCCGCAGGGATCATTACCGTTAAAGCTGCCAAACACCGAAAACAGCGCATTGTTCCCATGGGTGGCGAGCTGGTCAGAATTCTGAGCCTGCATAGAACGGCGCTCTGTTTTGCTGACGAAGGACACAGTCTTATTTTAAAAAAACATAACGGGCAGCGCCGAAGCAATGGGTCATACTACAGTATTTTCAGCAGGATTCTCTATGAGCTTGGAATAAAAAATCTGCAAACTATGAAATATGGCTCTCGCGGTCCTCGTATTCACAGTCTCAGGCACACATTTACATTACATTCATTATTAAAAGCAGAATCGGAAGGCCGGGGTTTTATGGAAACCGTGCCGTTCTTGTCAACATATCTCGGCCATGAAAAGCTCATGCATACGGATAAATACTTAAAAGCCAGACACGAACTGTACACCAAGTCACATACAACCATTACGGATTATACCCGTGATGTATTCCCACAGGAGTTGTGATATGGCGGATAAATCATACTTCCTCCCGGTGTTGTCGGAATTTTTCTCTGTATATCTGCCAAAAACAAAAGGGCTGAGCGCAAATACGATCCGAGCCTACAAATATGCTTTTCGGCTGCTGCTTAAATATGTCCATGACAAACACGGCTTGCTTCCCGAGAAGATCGAATTCCGGCACCTAGAAAATGGTACGGTTGAGGCTTGGCTTGACTGGATCTGTACAGAAAGAAGCTGTTCTGCACAAACAAGGAACCACAGATTGTCCGCGCTTGCGTCATTCGCGCGGTTTGCACTCAGGAGAAATTTTAACGGGGCGTTAACTCTTTGCTCCGACATCGATCGCCTGCCTAAGAAAAAATGCGTCGGCCGTTTGGAAGCGGTTCATTTTTCCAAAGAAGAGATGTCGGTTTTGCTTCGCTTGCCGGATTCGCGTAGTAAAGCAGGAAAACGCGATAAAGTAATTCTGAGCACATTGTACGCGTCCGGTGCACGGGCGCAGGAATTGTGCGACCTTACAGTCGGCGATCTGCGGTTTGGTTCTGCGGTGACAATGACACTGCATGGAAAAGGAAACAAAACACGCACGGTTGTTATTCCGGAGCAGTGCGCTTTGTTATTAAAGTCCTACATGGAACAGAATCGTTTAAATGGTTATGACGCTCAGCGGCATTTGTTTTCTAGCCGGACGCACGAACATATGACCATATCATGTCTTGAAGCGGTTGTGAAAAAATATGTCCGCATGGCAAAGACACTTCACCCCGGCCTCTTTCATGCCCATTATACGCCGCATAGTTTCAGGCATTCTATTGCTATGCATATGCTTGAAAGTAGTATTCCTCTTCCGGTAATAAAGACATTCCTAGGGCACGTTTCCATTACAACTACGATGATTTATGCTTCGGCCAATTTTGAGATGGTGAATAAATATCTGCGCGATAAAAATCCGTATGCCGTGCAAGATTCGACTATGCCACCTAACGATTTGTTCTTACCGCTTTTTCTGTTGTGATTTTATTATCCGAGTAAATTTCTGCTAAATCCTTATCCCATATAGCTTTATAAAAATTACTCGGATAATATTTTTACTCGGATAACAATTGTAATTCTTGTTGTAAAAATGCCAACTCAACCAGTACCATCGTCTGCGGATTAGCAGTGGCTTGCGTTTTTTTAAAGGTATCAAGAGAGATTGCGATACCCTTTTCGTAAAATATGCGTCCGGTATGTTCAAGACCATCAGTCGCGAGATTTTTTCGACCTTTGTCTATATCAACCATTCCTGAAACAATTTTATCGAGTAAGCCAACCAGTCCCATATACCGCTTCAGCCTCGGAAAGATTCCAACCATATTTTTAGAAAAAATCCTCTCCGAAATATTCTATATGCTCTTTGACAAATTTGGCGAGGTAATGCGGCAGTGGGATATGTTTCTACTTTAACGGAATTCATGCACAATGGCTTGCGGAACGCCTGCACTAATTTGACGTAGTAGAAAAAATTTCTGATTAGGTGCTTTATACTGCTTATACACCATCTCCATGGCAAGGTTTATATGCTTTACGAAATCCTCGGATAAACGGTCAACGATATTCAGAATAAAAAATGGTCTCCGGTTTTTAAACAGTGAGATCAAAAAACCATCTATGATCAGTGGAATATAAATGAAAGTATTAGGTATGAATAACGAATGTTACTTAACAAAAGCAAATGAATATTTGACTAAAAATATCCAAAAGCTCAATATTATATAAATGAAAATATGGAGTTCATCGGTTCTCACGTGTTATTTGATAATATTTTAAAACATGCATAATCTGTTTATCATCGATATTAATTGCAGCGTTAGTAAATATGTTCCTCGCAATAATATTTTCAGCTAATGCACGTTGTTGCGTATTAAGATTTAAAAATTCCTTCCACCATTTTGAAGTTATTAAACCTGTCGATTCATCAATATAATCATACGGAGTCAGTCCTGTGCCATAATAGGCAGCGCGTTTTTCCTTGTCATATTTATATCTTTGAACAATAAGTGTTTCAGGCATCCAAAGAATTTTATGAAATTCTTCCAAATTCTTACCAAAAGCAGCTTCAAAAAATTGTTTTCCTCTTCCAATTTTTCCATGTGTTGAGTTAAGAATTGCTTGAATTGCTCTTATAAATTTTCTATTCCAATGAGGTCTTCCAATATAATCACGGTTACGGAAATATTTTGGATCAGTGATTGGATGGTATTTCATTGGAAATGAATAAATTGTTATATCTAATTCTTCACAAAGTTCTATGTTTAAACATATCCTGTTGTATAATTCATCAGGGTGATCTTTATCATTATAAAGAAGATAATTAGATAATTTTTTAATTCCTACTTTGTATGCCAATCTTACAGATTCTTCATACTTTTTGTGCATTTTCCAAAAATCAAAAGCAATCCGCAAAGGTTGTATTTCAATTTCTGAAATTTTTTTCGCCTTTTCAATATCAAAACGGCGACCATCTAGACCTTGATTAAAATCAATATAACAAGATTGTTTATTTTGTTTAAAATATTTATCATATAATGATTTAGCAGTTTTATGTAGTTTTTTTATATTTCCTTTTGTAGTTGTCTCAGGAAAAAGTAAATTATGTTTTTCACGTAAACTATAAAATTCACCTTTTACTTTGCCTTCTAGATGATTTGTAATTTCATCATATAAAGAAATCATTTTTTTAATATAAGCACGATCATTAAAAACATTACTGGCTTGCCCTCTTCCTAGTTTAAATCCTGATAATAAATTTCGAAGAGTTATGTCATATTCATTGTCTGGGATATATGTCCCACCTTTACTAAAACCACATTCTTTTATTTCATCAATAATTTTGTTAAACAAATCTGAAGCAAAAACATTATTATCCATTAATAATAGATATTTTTTTTTACCAAAACACTCATTTATTTTTTTTATTGTATTCTTTATGCTAATATAATCACAGTATTCAGGTTCAAGCTTTGGAACCGCACAAAATGAACACTTATTAACACAGCCACGTGTCATGTAACCAAAATATGCATTCTCTACAGGATAATGATAGTCAATTTCTTCAAGAATGGAATAATCTAGAGGTAATTTATCTATAATAACATTTCCTTGTTTATCATCATCAAGGATGCCGGAAGTATTTAATATTCCAACAATTGGTTTAATATTTGTTTCCTTTTCAAAATATTTTGGCACAAGACTTGATGCAATACCACCTACAAATACTATTCCATTTGGTTTGCATAGTTTTTTTGCAAATAATATCGTATCTATAGTTTCCCTCCAATAGAAAGTAAAGAGTGTTGTAACGGCAATTCGGTCAAATTTTGGAAAATCTTCATTTTTATACCTGTTACGATATTCAGAAAATATTTTTAATAAATCTGCAAAAACTTGCTCTTTTTTATGTCCAGATAGATATGAGAATTCTACAATTATTTCAAGATGAGCGTATTTACCTGTTTTGATGTATTCAATAATTTTAGTAGGACCGCGTTTTGCTATAAAAGAAATGACAATTTTATCAATTAGATTTTTAGAAGTACGAGATAAATATTCTTCTAGAAGAAGATATGCAGCAAATTCTTTTAAATTGCCCTTATAAAAACGTACATCATCATGACGGCAACGATAATATGATGCTATTTTCATTAATCCCATAGGAGGATATTTATTTTTATAGTTAGGTTCTAGTAGAAGGACTTTACGTGTATTCATTTCAAATCTGTTCTAATCCTGTTGATAATGATTTCAGCATTTTTTTTATCTGTGGAGTTTCTAATAATAATAAATATTTTTTCCAACATTTCTGACAATAATTTACGCTCTGCATTATTATGACCAGGAAACATTATATCAGTAAGATTTTTCTTTTTCCCCGATTGTGGTATCCGAATATCTGGGATTTCTATAGAAATTTGTTGATTTTTTCCCTCATGCATGAGACCTATTTCAGATACTCTTCGTTTAGCAATTTCTTTCCCAAGTATTGATTTACCGCCTTCTCTACATTTTTTTTCAAGGTTTTTCTTTGCTTTCTCTGCTGCTTTTTTCTTTTCCTCTAATATTTGTTTTTCAGTTTCGTGCTCTTTCTTTGATACAAACCCTTCAGAATTTTTCTTTTCAAAATTGAGAAATGCTTCATTATATGAAATAATTTTTTTAACACTTGCGCTTGTGTCAGAACCATCGTAATAAATGTCATATAACGTATTGTTGAAATAGTCATTAAGATTGTGTTCAAAATTAATTCGTATTGGATTCTCATTAAAGTATGTTCGCTGCGAATTAGGAATCAACTCAGGTGAAGTAGCAAATATTTCACCTACGAAATAATTATTTCCCCGCTTACTTGACTCACGAGTGAACATATTTCGAAGAGTATCTTCATCTCCAATTTGTATATTTTCTTTTCTTAATCTCAATCCACGACTTTTTTCTCCGTCTTTTATTGCAGCCTTAAAAGATGTTTTTCCAAACCACATCCATGCAAGTAATGTATTATCAGCCAAGTAAAAATTATGAAACTCTACTCCAAAAACATCATCTTGACCACTTCCAGTTTCAATATGAGTTTTATATTTTTTAAATATCTGTTGAGCATTAACTCTGATGTCGTATTCATCTATTCGAAGATTTAGTTTTTTTACATGGGTATAAATTTCTGAACGATAAACAAAATTTGCTTGATATGGAACAGGTGCAATAAACGAAAGATAATCAATCAAGGTTTCAATGCCACCATTTTCCTTTCCGCCAAAAAGTTCTTCATTCTCTTCATTGATATTGATTAGTTCTACTTTAAAAAAATGTGCAGGCTCGTCTGATGTTGCATTACGAACACTAAATTCCGTCATTGCATCCAACACTTCTATGGCAGAATATTTATCTATTTTTATATTTGTGTCATTAATCATTTTTCTCATTTTTAAAGCATCACAAGTCATAATCGAAACGATTTTTTCATTTGCATAACGAGATGTGAAAACAAGTTTATTACAATATGCAAGTCCGCATAACCTGCCAATCCCGCGAAAGCCTTTCTCTTTTCCTAAAGTTTTATCAGAATCTGCTATATTCCCCAAGATTCGTTTAAAGTCTTCTGATTTTATACCAGTTCCATTATCTTCTATGGAAATTTGACGTTTATCCGGATTTAGCCAAATATTTATTCGTCCTTGTCCTGTATTCGGATATTTACCGCTGGTTTCCCGTTTTGGCAATATCTTATATTCTTCTGCTTTATCAATACTATCACAAGCATTTTGTATATACTCTCTAAATAAAACTTTGGAATCTCGATACATGCCTGTTGTTAGATTTTCAAGAATATTTGCACCAAAAGTAAATTCGTTCATTCCAATCTCCTTTTTAAAATTGCCTATATATAGGTTTAGGAAATTTTATCTTTAAAAGTGAGCGGAATATTGGATTTTCAATTAAATAATCTCCGGGTTGTAAACGAGTCAAGATATTACGATATG
>Ga0123356_10000892_pt1 | contig 33005 bp, 29 predicted proteins | sample TergutEmb28metaG_2_FD_92546 | JGI IMG/M metagenome (GOLD analysis project Ga0123356, IMG submission 92546) | Embiratermes neotenicus P3 segment gut microbial communities from Petit-Saut dam, French Guiana - Emb289 P3 | ecosystem: Host-associated > Arthropoda: Insects > Digestive system > Gut ...
CGAGCAAATTGCCGAACTTCGCAAGTTGCTTATGCTTTACATCGATAAGAATGACGCACGGGTTAATGACATTATTATTGCTTTAAATAATCTCATTGAAAAGCCAAAAGAGACAAGGAGAATTGGGTTTTAGCTCTCTGTGTCCGCTAGAAGCTTCGCTGCAAGATTCTCCGTGAACTCTGTGGTAAAATTTCTTATCCCTCCGTGTCCCTTTGCGTTCTCTGTGTCTCTGTGTGAGATTCTTGGCAAATGATCTCTGTCACAATTTAAAAATATTTTTGTAATAATTCCTCCTTTTCTAAAGCGCCACGCAGGCTCGCGCCATGTAATAGTAAAACTTTCTTTTGAAGGTTTTATTTTTAAGAAGTGCTTTATTAAGTACTTCTTTGGGGAAATCCCCCAAGGAGAGTAAAAATGAAAGAAGGCAATGAAATACCTATTCAAGACCTGATTTACGAGATACGAGGGCAGAAAGTAATGCTCGATAGCGATCTGGCTCAATTGTACGAAATTGAAACAAAACTATTAAACAAAGCAGTTAAAAGAAACATGGAACGATTCCCAGATTTTTTTATGTTCAAATTGACAGAAGATGAGTTTAATTCTTTGAGGTTCCAATTTGGAACCTCAAAAAAGGGCAAGGGAGGAAGACGCTATTTGCCATACGTATTTACAGAGCACGGAGTACTAATGCTCTCAAGCGTTCTAAACAGTAAAAAAGCTATAAGTGTAAATATAGAGATAATGGTTGCATTCATAAAAATGCGTCAATATGTCCTTTCTCAAGGAGGAACAAGCGACCAGATTGCCGAACTACGCAAACTGCTTATGCTTTACATCGATAAGAATGACAAACGGGTAAATGACATTATTATTGCTTTAAATAATCTCATTGAAAAGCCAAAAGAGACAAGGAGAATAGGGTTTTAACTCTCTGTGTCCTCTGTGGTAAAATTTCTTATCCCTCCGTGTCCTTCGTGCCTGCTGGAAGCTTCGCTGCAAGACCCGTGTGAGATTCTTTTCAAACAAATATAACAATTTAACATTTACAGACCGTTGTCTTTGACAGCGGTCTTTTTTTACTTGCAAGAAACACAATCTCATGCTATCGTTTGCCATGGAGCGCATTAGTTCGGATTTTGAAAAAATCATATCCGGTTCTTTAAAAAGTTTTTCGCCGTATTTTAAATCCGATAATGCAGTGATATTTAATGCGGACTGTTTGGAGATATTAAGCGCTATTCCTGAAAATTCTATCGATATGATTTTTGCCGATCCGCCGTATATGCTGTCTAATGACGGGTTCTCATGTCAGAGCGGGAAAAGAGTAAATGTTAACAAAGGGGAATGGGATAAAAGTAATGGGTTTGACAATGATACCGGTTTTCATAATGAATGGATTTTATCCTGCCGGCGTGTATTAAAACCCGAAGGCACGATATGGGTTTCCGGCACCTATCATAGTATTTATCAATGCGGTTATCTTTTGCAAAAAAATAATTTTCATATATTAAATGATATTGCTTGGTTTAAGCCGAATGCTTCGCCGAATTTAAGCTGCCGTTTTTTTACGGCGTCGCATGAGACAATTCTTTGGGCGCGTAAAGATAAAAATGCAAAGCATATTTTTAATTACGAAGAAATAAAAAACGGCAATTTCCCCGAAGATAAATTAAAAAAAGAAAATACGCAAATGCGTTCTGTATGGTCAATTACAACTCCAAGAACCGAAGAAAAAGAGCATGGCAGACATCCTGCGCAAAAACCGCTGAACCTGTTAAAACGCATTATTTTAGCCTCGACAAAAGAACATAATATTATACTAGATCCCTTCTGCGGAAGCGGTACGACAGGTTCTGCCTGCAAATGTTTTAATAATCGGTCTTTTATAGGCATAGACGCTGATATTCATTATTGTGATTTAGCAAAAAAAAGACTCTCGCAGAAGAATTAGACACATTATATTGACATAACGGAATTATTTAAATAAAGTGTACATATGGAAATACCGCATGTCAAAAAGAAAATTTTAGTTTTTTTGCTTATATCCGTATCCGCAAGCGTCTTTTTTATTCTCTCTTGTACTTCCATAAGCGTAAAAAATTATGAAATTGACACCCCTTTATTGGCAGAAAATACAAGCATTAAAATTATATTGATCGCTGATCTTCACAGTACAATTTATGGAAGAGAGCAAACAACACTAATAGAAAAAATAAGAGAAGAAAATCCTGATTTGATAGTAATGGCAGGTGATATTCTGGATGATGATGTTCTGCACTTGGGGACAGAATTATTATTAGAAGGTATAAAGGATATAGCCCCCATTTTTTATGTTACCGGCAACCATGAATATTGGAGCCGGGATATTCAAGGTATTAGAGAGCTGCTTTTATCATATCAGGTAAATATTTTATCTGATAATTATGTTAGAATTAATATTAACGGCAATGAAATAATTATCGCAGGAACAGAAGATCCGCATAAAAGATCTTATGAAGATCCGTCATATGATCAGGAATTGGCAATGGAAAATGCCTTTAGGGAATTAGACGATATTGAATTATTTAAAATCTTTGCTGCTCATCGTCCCGAGAGAATAGAAGCTTACAAAAAATATTCATTTGATTTAATTTTATCAGGTCATACGCATGGCGGTCAGGTTAGAATACCGCTTATCCTAAACGGCCTGCTTGCCCCCAATCAGGGTTTATTCCCAAAATACGGCGGAGGGCTTTACAGACATGGAGAAATGGTGCATATTATCAGCAGGGGGCTTTCGATAAATCCGCTGCTCCCGAGGATTTTTAATAATCCGGAACTGGTCATAATAATTGTTAAGTCAAGCATTATAACAGGAGAGTAAACAATGGAAAACATGGAAAATCAAAACAACCAAATTAATCAGGGCAATCAAAATTATCCAAAGATAAAAAACGCAGTTCTTTTATGCCTTATGCTTATAGGAGTTCAAGTAGGGATCGGTTTAATAATCGGTATTAAGCAGTATTTATTTAAAATCCCCGAAAACTCTCCGATTGCATATGTCTTTTTAATTTTAACAAGCCTAATTTCTTTTGGGATTGTTATACTTATTGGATTTAAAAATACAAAAAAAGGCTTTAACGAAGTATTTAAATTTAACAAAGTCTCTCCAATATTATGGATAACTGCAACAATTATAACCGTCGGACTATCCGTAGTAGTTTCAGAAGTAGACAATTTAATCCAGTTTTTTATGCCAATGCCTGAATGGTTCTTAGAAATACTTGGAACACTTATGGCAGATCAGCCGCTTGTTGTTTCTTTAATTTACATTGGATTAATTGCGGCGCTAAGCGAAGAATTGTTTTTTAGAGGTTTAATACTAGACGGATTTGTAAATAATTATTCTAAGAGAAAGGCTATAATTATAAGCGCTCTTTTATTTGGAATGATTCATTTAAACCCTTGGCAGTTTGCCGCCGGATTTATAGTCGGGATTGTACTGGCATGGATCTGTATCGAAACAAAATCAATACTGTTGTGTATTTATATGCATTTTCTGCATAATGCGGGAGTAGTAATACTATATAGATTGCAGGATGTGATTGCGATAGACGGTTATACTGTCCAAGTACCCGGAGGGTTTCAGCCGGTGTGGTTTACTCTTTCAGGATTACTGCTGTTGATCGTAGGGATAGCGTCATTTTATTATTTAGAGATTAAACCCAAAACTGCGGATAATCAAAATGGGTAAAATCGATAAAGAAAAAATATTAAAAACGTTTAATATAATAAAGATTGTTTTTTGCACTATTATCGGCATTGGAATGATATGGGCTTTTTATGATCCCCTTGTACGTAATATATGGTATAGAAGAGCAATTGATATTTACGATGTTTTATTTGGTATAATGTGTGCAGCCATAATAGCATTTATCATTTTATGCAACATAACAAAATTAAAGCGTATTTATTTTTTATTCCTTGTTCCTGTAGTATGTATTTTAACCGGGTTAGGGATTTCTAGGTACGAATACCACATAAGTAGTATTCCAACCCTTTATGAAGAATTAGATTTGTACTATTATATGCCTTTTAGTATCTTCGAAGCCAACTACCCCAGTAAATTGGCAGTTCTTGGGGAAGACTCAAATTTTAAAATTATTGATAATCTGCCAAAACTTGACGGAGCGACTGCATTTTATCCTGTATATGCCGCTTTTGTTCAGGCAGTATATCCGGTTGGTAAATATAGTTATTGGGATAAAAATAGCCCTGTCATCTGCACAAGAACAGCAAGTGCGTATGACAATCTTTTAAACGGAGAAGTAGATATAATTTTTTGCCTTGAGCCGTCAAATGAGCAATTACAAAGATTTATAAACAGAGGTTTAAATATCAAATTTGTTCCCATTGGCAAAGAAGCGTTTGTATTTTTTGTTAATGCCAATAATCGGGTAAATAATATTTCTATACAGGATATTCACGGAATATATTCGGGAAACATTACTAACTGGCGGCATTTTGACGGTCCAAATAAAAACATTTTGGTTTTTCAGCGTCCTAAAAATTCCGGGAGTCAAACTATACTGGAAAAAATAATGGGCGATGTTCCGATTGTTGATCCAAAAATCGAGGATGTTAAACAAGGTATGGGTTATATGGTTAGTCAGGTTGCAGCATATAAAAATTTTAATAATTCTATCGGGTATTCTTTTTTACAGTATTCTACAGAAATGCTTAAAAACGATCAGATAAAATTATTATCGATAGACGATATCAGCCCTTCTGCCGTGACGATTCAAGATGACAGTTATCCTTTTACTGTTTTTTTCTATGCCGTATATATAGAAAAAGAAGGAATGAACCCAAACATAAACCCGTTTATTCAGTGGATTTTATCCGAGCAGGGACAAACATTAGTTTCCGGAACAGGATACGTTCCGGTTAATTAATAATCGTTTATCGGTACATATCCTGTTCTGGATATCAGCATCTGACCCTGCGGCGACAGAATCCATTCTATGAACGGTTCGATATTAACATTTTTATCCGCCGAATCATTATAGATTGCATAAAATGTATCTGAAAATGCATAACTGTTGTTTCTGATTGTTTCTGCCGACGGATATACCCCGTTTATAGACAAAAGTTTTATTTGTTCATTGCCTGCCATTTCTATCGCAAAGTAAAGGAAAGAGTAACCTATCGAATCAGAAAAATTTCTGTAAACAGCGACTTGGTTTATAATTCCTTCCATGCTGGGTACGTTTTCTGTACGGGAATCCATAATAGAAACATCCCCCATTATTTTTTGGAGCATTGTCTGGCTTCCGGAATTTTGCGGTCTCTGAAAAGCTCTGATCCTTTGACTACGTCCGTTTAATTCTCTCCAATTGGTTACTCTGCCGGAATATATCCCTTGTATGTCTTCTATAGTTAGATTATTAACAGGGTTTTTTATATTTACAAAAAAAACAAACGCTTCTTTCCCGATAGGAACATATTTAATATTCATACCGTTTTCTGCAAATTGATTTCGCTGCATACCTGACGGTTCTGCGCAAAAAATTATATCTACGACGCCTTCTAATAAATAGTGATAAGCGCCGTCGGTTCTGTTGAGCCGCAGTAATTCTCTTCCTCTTTGTCTAAATTCTTCTTCTGAATAAACAGCCTGTACAAATGATGAATATACCGGGAAAAGGGCTGTCGCTCCGTCAAGAACAGGGAAGTTATCATGTAATTTAAAACTTGATTCATTATCAAGTTTTGCAAGCAAACTACGCTCTCCTCCAAAAGGAGTATATCTTAGTGAACTTAAAAATTCGGCTTCGACAGTTGGAATATTTCTAATATATATTTGCCGTCCGATTACTATTGATCCTGCTATAATGCATAACGCAGGGATTATTAAAACATATCGTACAAGTTTTGAACTAGAAACAATCCATAAAACAAGAAATCCAATTACCGATAAGCAAAATACAAGTATTATCGCGCCCAATAGTTCTCTATGAACAGAAAAAAGGCTTAATACAAAAGCAATAAAAGAAAAAACACAAACATTTAATGCAATAAATACACTTGCGATAACTCTTGCTTTAATGTTTCTCTGTTTTTCCACGTTTATTCTACCTTAAAGCGCAAGATATCAGAGCTTAACGCAACAATGTTTTCCTTGTTTTCCTCAGTTATTTCGTCAACTCTTGTAAACGCGCCTGTGATTTCTTCAGAGTTCTTTGTCATTTCGTCCATGTCTCCGGCTACTTCGGCAGTAATTAATTTTAACGCTTTGCTTTGACTTAAGATTTCTCTGCTTTCTTCTGTCATATCACTAGATGCTTTACGTACAAGCCCCGTTATGGAATTAAGCTGAGTTACAGCTTCCAGTATTTGGCGGCTGCCTTCGCCTTGTTCTTCCATCGCGTTTCTGATCTGAGTTTCCTGATCCGCTACAGTTTGAACTTCTTTTTCTATAGTTTGGAATCTTTCCAGAACTACGCTTGTAGACCTTGTGATAGCGTCAATCATTGTTTTTATTTTTTTAAGAACCGCGCTTATCGTCTTTGATTGATTGCCGGAATTTTCCGCCAGCTTTCGTATCTCGTCGGCTACTACAGCAAAACCTTTGCCTGACTCACCTGCGTGCGCCGCTTCTATCGCGGCGTTCATAGCAAGAAGATTTGTTTGGCTTGCAATCGTCTGCATAACAGAGTTGATCTGCAAGAGCCCTTCTGATTCCTGAGCTATTTCCTGAATGTCTGTAGAAACTTTGTGTAAGTCTCCTCTGCCTGCTCCCGAGGATTCTGCCAAGGAGTTTATATTCGCTGTATTTCTTACCAGTGTCTGTGTAACAGATTGAATATTAGCCAGCATTTCTTCTATTGCGGATGAAGACTGGGATACATTATTCGCCTGAATCGTAATGTGCTCGTTTAGTCCGTCAATCCCCTGAATAATTCTTTCCATTGTATTTGCGGCAGAGTTTACATTGTCTGACTGGGATAAAACTTGTCCTCTCATATGCTTCATACTTGTGTTAATGCCTTCTATATCTTTTTTTGTAATTGCCATATATGACGCAAGTTCATCGCTTGTATCGGTAAGAGCAATAGTCTTTCCTTTTATGCTGACAAGCAGTTCTCTCATTTTTTCGAAAGTTAGATTGAAAAAATCCCCCAATGTGCCGATTTCGTCCTGTCTGTGAAGATCGAGCCGTGTCGTTAAATCCCAATCCAAAGCGATATGATCAAGAGTTGCTATCATATAATTTAACGGCAATAACATCCGTGTGATATAAATATTAAAAAGGACAAAGATACACGCGATAACAATGATTATCATCAAAAAGAGCAGAACCACTCCGGTATCCTGCTTTTGCACTTCCATTTCCGGGATTTTTTGAATTGCTGTAATGTACCAGCCCAATGCGGGTACTTCGCCAACGGCAATGATATCACCTGATGATTCAAAAAATTCAAACTCTCCTGTTTTTAGATTTTTGGCTCTGGAAAAAATTTCCTGTCCCTCGTTCTTTAGCTCGGTTGCTATACCAACTTTATTTGCTACCAGTCTGGGATCTAATGCTCCCGTAATTTCACCTTCGCCGTTAAACAGATAAAGAATTGCGTCTCCGCCGTAATTCCTGTAAATGGAATTAACAAATTCTGTTAATACGATACCTGTTCCTACAAGGCCAATAGGCGTGCGTGCAGATCCAGTCTGTCTAAAAACCGGCGCATTGATCCATAGATTTGTTGTTCCGGCTACATCGTTGTAGTTAATATTAAAATTATATTTTTCTGTTTCGTAGAGGGTGTGATTATACCAGTAGTTATCAGGATCATCCGCGTCAACTACATAGAAATTATTCTCTGCAAAATAAAATACCTTATCAATATCGCTGACCCAAAAGACTATATTGCTTCCAAAAGCTTCTCTGTAACCTTCGATTTCGTCAAATGCGGTGCGCCTTATTATTGGTTCTGTCGGACTGAGAAAGTGCCGTATAATAAGCGGCGAAGTTGCCATTTTCATAGCAAGGGCTATCTCTCCGTTTACCGACGCTTCCAGTTTGATTTTTTCGATTTCGATCTCTTTTACTAATTCATGCCCCATGTTGGTTTTTATTGTTTCGTGCATTGTTTTAGCGGTTCGCTCAATGTTTCTTGCATCTTGCCTCATGGAGAGTAAGAATATTATGCTTCCGCCGATAAAAATAAGCGAGAAAAAAACAACAGAGAAAGTCGTTACCCTTCTTTTAATAGAAGTTCTTTGTTTGCTTTGATTTGTATCTTTCATGCAAAGATCATACTATACCAGTGTTGTATTAGCAACAATAAAAGCAAATTTTATAAAAATTGTTTTTGGTACTTTCGGAGATTTGCATTATATGTTATAATGGGCTTTCGGCAAATTAAAGAAAAGGCGGGAAAATATGATTATTTTAACATTAAACTGCGGTTCATCATCGGCAAAGTACCAAGTTTATGATTGGGAAAAAAAGGATGTTCTTGCGGTCGGTATTGTAGAAAAAGCTTCTGTCAGCGGTTCCTTTATTACTCACAAAGCCAAGGGCAGGGAAGAAGTTGTATTTAAGCAGGAATGTCCGACACACGCTGACGCTATAGAACTTATCATTAAAACTCTGACCAGCAAAGAAAACGGCGTTATCAGTGATATGAAGGTAATCACTGCTGTTGGACATCGTGTTGTGCATGGCGGCGACAAATTTACTAAATCTGTCATCGTTGATGATACAGCAATGGCAGCTTTTACAGCGATGCAGGACTTAAGTCCTTTGCATAATCCCGCAAATATAATGGGAATAGAAGCCGCAAAAAAAGTTTTACCCAATGTACCGCATTGCGCAATTATGGATACCGCATGGCATCAGACTATGCCGCCTAAAAATTATCTTTATGCTGTTCCGCTGGATTGGTATAAAAAATACAGAGTGCGCCGTTATGGTTTTCATGGAACAAGTTTTCTTTACACTGCAAAACGCGCCGCTGTTCTTTTGGGACAGGATCCTTTTAAAACTAATGTTATTATCTGTCACCTAGGAAACGGCGCTTCGATTAACGCTGTTAAAGACGGCAAATCTTTTGATACATCGATGGGCATTACTCCGCTGGAAGGACTCGTTATGGGAACGCGTTCCGGCGACGTAGATCCGTCACTTCCTTTTTATGTTATGCGCAAGACAGGAATGAGCGTTTCAGAAATCGAAAGCGCGCTTAATAAATCATCAGGGCTTTTTGGGCTGACAGGAAAATTTACAGACAGGCGCGATATTCAAGCTGCTGCAGAAACCGGCAACATAGACGCATTGCGCGCGCAAAAGATCGAAGCTCACCGCGTTAAAAAGTATATAGGAGCGTATCAGGCGATTCTCGGCAGAGTAGACGCTCTTGTTTTGACCGCCGGTGTCGGTGAGTTTGCATGGTTTATGCGGGATAAAATCCTAAATGGTCTCGAAGGTATCGGAATGGTTTATGATCCTGTTAAAAACGATATTTCCCGGACCAGAAATACAGAAACATTAATCAGTAAGCCCGAATCTAAGATTCCGATTTACATTATTCCTACCGACGAAGAACTTGTAATGACAGAGGACGCATTTGCTCTTATGCAGGGAACATACGACACGCATACTAATTTTAAATATTCGTTCCAGAGCAAAGATTATATTAACAAGGGACGCGCCGAAGGGTTGGTTTATGATCTTAAAAAGAATCCGGCTCTTGCAAGTATTATTGCAAAACCAAAATAAGTATGACAGAACCGCTAAACAGTGAGCTGCCGGATAATTCGCTGCAAAGCAGCGAGTTATTATGTATTGGTAATCCGCTTGTCGATGTTTTTGTAAACATCGACAATAACTTTGCGCTTAAGTACGGTATTCTGGAGCCTGTTCAGCATATTGACCGCGAAAAAGCAGAAGTTATACTTAATGATACCTCGATTAATTTTGCAGAATCGGTAAAGAGTTCCGGCGGCGGCGCGGCGAACGTAGCAAAAATCTCAGCAATGCTTGGAATGAACTCTGCGTTTTCCGGCTGTGTAGGATATGACGAATTAGCAAAAATATTCGAAGAAGAAATGATCTCTGCAGGTGTGTCTGCAATGCTTGTGAAAACACAGGGAAGAACAGGGCTTTGCTTTGTGTACAATCTTGACGGAGAAATTCGTTTTGCGGCAAGTCCCGGCGCCGCGCTGGAATTAAACGAAAGTTATATCAGCGAAGAACTAATAGGCAGCGCAGAAGCTGTTGTAGTAGACGGCTTTATACTGGATCGCCGCCCTTTTGTTCAGTACATTTTAAGGCACGCAAGCCGCAAAGGAATTCCTGTTGCTTTGGATGCGGCTTCTATTTTTCAGGTTAAAAGCAAGGCAGAAGAAATCTTAACATACAGCCGCAATTATCCGCTGTTTGTTTTTATGAACGCAGATGAAGCATTGGCTTTTTATCATACAATCAGAAAAAGCCGCGACGAGCCGGTAAATCTATCAGAAAAAGAAAAAGAAACTATTATTCTGCGTGATGTCTGCCCAATGTTAAAAATTATTACAGACGGCGAGTTATTCCCGATTATGGTTGTTAAACTGGGAGGTAGGGGAGCTTTAGTTGTCGCCGGAGGCAATGTATACCGCGAAGAAACTTTTGCTGTAGTTCCGCGCAACACAGTGGGAGCAGGCGATGCTTTTTGCGCGGCTTTTATTTCTGCATGGCTTCGCGGAAAATCTCTCTCAGAATGCGCGGTGCTTGGAAACAAGGTTGCGCGTGAAATTTTAGAAGTACCCGGCACTCATATTAAAAGCAGCAAGTTAAAGGCATTTGCAAAGATACTGCAAAAGTAGTATAATAAAACCGTATTTTTATGCAGATAAAAACACCGGAACTAATAATAAATATTCTTGTAAGACCTCTTATAATTTTTGCAGGCGCTATGTGCATATGGTATTTTCTTGCGTTAAGAAACTTTATCGGGTACATAAATCAATTTAATTATATATGGCTTTTTGCCGGAGTTTTCTTCATCCTGCTTGCGGTTTTTATAGGTCTGATAATAAAACTGTTTTTTAAAATGCCCAAGGTAATCAGAGTAACGGCTGTCAGCCTAATTGCCGCTTTTGTTTTATCTTTTATTATTATAGAAGGACTTGTAATAATAAACAGAAAATCCAGCAATTACGAAAACGCAGATTATGTTATTATTTTGGGAGCAGGTTTATACAGGGAAGGTCCTACATATACCCTTTGGAGAAGAATTAACTCTGCGATTATTTATTCCAGAAATAATCCCGATGTTCAAATTATTGTAAGCGGCGGTACAGGAGAAGGGCAAAGGGTGTCTGAGGCAGAAGTAATGTCCAGAGTTCTGCAAAGTTACGGGATAGGCGCCGATAGGATTCTAATAGAAGACAAATCGACAAATACTTACGAAAATATAAGTTATTCCGCGGCGTTTATCAATGATACCGAAGCAAAAATAGTTATTGCTTCTTCTGAGTTTCATTTGTTTCGCGCAAAGATTACCGCAAAGAGGCTGGGGTTTAAAAATGTCGGAACATTGGCGAGCTGGACTCCGCGAATTCTGCTGCCCAATTCTTTAATTAGAGAATATATGGCTGTTATTAAAACGCTTTTGTTTGATTCGCGCTGAGGGGTATCCCGAGTGCAAACTAATTTAACAAAAAAACATAAAGGAAAAAGCAATGACAAAAAAAGCAATTGTTTTATTAGCTGACGGTTTTGAAGAAGTCGAAGCTGTTACACCTATCGATTATCTGCGCAGAGCGGGAATAGAAGTAACGGCTGCTTCTATTTCTAATAGTCTTACAGTTACAGGAAGATGGACAGGAATAAAAGTTATCGCAGATGTTTTGCTCTCTGATATTGTAAAAGAGAGCGGCAGTTGGGATGCGGTAATTGTTCCCGGAGGACTTCCCGGCGCAGATAATCTGGCTGCTTCTAAAGAAACCGGCGCTTTGTTAAAAAGCATGGCAGATTCAGGCAGACTGGTTTGCGCTATTTGCGCTTCTCCTGTGATTGTTCTTGCTCCGCTTGGTTTGCTTGCAGGGAAAAAATTTACCTGCTATCCCGGAATGGAAGAAAAGACCAAAGAAGGCAGCTGGTCAGGCGATCGTGTAGTTGTTGATGGAAATATAATCACAAGCCGCGCGGCGGGAACAACAGGCGAGTTTGCGATCGCTATTATCAAAAAATTGCTTGGAGAAGAAGCGGGTAATAAAATTGCAGAAACAGTGCTGTTATAAATTTATATCGATTATAAATATATAAATATTTATCGATTGCGCCGTTCTTCTTCTGACTTGCATTCGATACACATTAATGCATAAGGAATCGCAATAAGCCTGTCCTGCGGTATTCTTTTTCCGCACTTTATACAGTGGCCGTATTTTCCTTGTTTAATGCGTGTAAGCGCGGATTCGATTAATTTAAGGCGTTTTAATTCCTGAGCGCCGATTGCTTCGATCATTTTTCTGTCGATATCATCCGACGCTATATCGGCGAGGTCTTTTGGTTCAACGCCGTCCATTATTTCTTTAAATTCTTCACTGCTTGCAACCAAATTATCGATAATTTCTGTCTTTAACACTGTGAGTGCAGATTCCATTTTATCGAGGAATTCCTGATCGATTGGCAGAATTTTTTTCTTCTTTTTGCCTGTCGCAGCCATAGTGCCCCCTTTTAGTTAAACAGGTTTTAGATACTAACACGCTTATTCAATAGTTGTCAACAGAAAATTAATCCATCTTTAATAAAGGAATCGCAGGCGTTGTAAGCTCCATTTTGGCTGGGAAGTCTCCGGGCTGCAAAAGAACGGTTTCGCCGTCCATTTGGGCAAGAATCGGGTGCTTGCACGAAAATTCAATATGGTGAGCGTTAAAGGCAATCGTTTCCGGGCTATTAATGTGTTTACCGCTCGCTAACTGATTTTTTAACGAAAGCTTACGAAAGAACGAAGTTTGCTTTACGGCGCAGGCATTACGGCTGTCCGGCATTATTTTTTGCTGTGAACCGTAAGTTCTGTTTCCGGAAGCGCCCATAGCCAAAAGAAGCAGTTTTTCCCTAAAAGAAATAACTTCATTATTTTTTGCGTCAAGCGCGCGCACATTAGTATAATCTACCTTATATTTGCGTTCATAAAACAAAGTTGCCATTTCGATCCAGAATTTATATGAATCTCCGGGGAATTTCCCCTTCATTGTATTTGTCTGATGAGTTACATAAGCGTCAATCCCGACAGAAAGAATGTTAAACGCAAGGAATGGACCTTTCCAGCTTGTTGGTCCGTTGGGAGATGTGATTAATTGAACAGCGGGAGCAAATTCGATATGAGAAGGTTTAAGCAGTAAATCCAGCGCGTCTCCCAAATTTGCGCTGTCTGCGCCGTCATTGCCTGTTCCCATAGGAAGCCGCAATACAGCCAAATTAGAACGAACACCCGCCGGAGCTTTATAAACTGCGCCCATTACTTCGCCATGGGTTCCGTCGCCGCCTGCGCTGATTATTAAATAGAAAGGATCGGGTTCTTTTTCCATTCTGATCAAAAACGAGCTGGTTATTTCGAAAGCAGAACCTTTGCCTTCTGTAAGGTTTATAATAATGTTTTTGTGTATAGGTCTTACCGGATTTGCTTCTGCTTTTTCTTTGTATCTTGTTAATGTCCGGATATGAGACTCCCATTTGGAAGAAATAGAAAAGCCGCCTGCAACCGGATTTACTACGATCATACAGCGCAGCGGGCGTCCCGGAGATATTTTGGAATGGACACATAACTCATTTAGTGTCTGGGCAAAGAAAAAGTTCATTCTTAATAGTCACATGTAAATCAAAGAGGGTCAAGCATTCATTTGCTGCGGATATTCTCATTTTATGTAAAATCTCCTATAATTTGACGCAAGACGGAGAAAAAAATGGCAAAATATCCTTTTGATACAATCGAGCCCAAATGGCAAAAATATTGGGCAGATAACAAAACATTTAGGACAGTTGAAGATCCTGCTATTCCCAAAGAAAAGCGCCGCTATGTGCTTGATATGTTCCCTTATCCTTCGGGGCAGGGGCTTCATGTAGGTCATCCGGAAGGCTATACAGCTACAGATATTTACTGCCGTTATCTTAGAATGAACGGTTATAATGTGCTTCATCCTATGGGTTTTGACTCTTACGGTCTTCCCGCAGAAAATTATGCGATTCAAACCGGAACTCATCCTGCTGTAACAACAGCTGCAAATATTGAAAGGTTTCGCCAGCAGATAAAAACGCTTGGTTTTTCGTACGATTGGGATCGCGAAGTTGATACATCGGCAGAAGACTACTACCGCTGGACACAATGGATATTTCTCAAACTCTATGAAAAAGGACTTGCTTACGAAGCGGAAAGCCCGATCAACTGGTGTCCTTCATGTAAAACAGGTCTCGCGAACGAAGAAGTAAAAGACGGTCTTTGCGAACGCTGCGGCGAAAAAACAACCCGTAAAAGAATTCGTCAATGGATATTAAAAATTACCGCTTATGCCGAACGCCTGCTCGCAGACCTTGACGGCTTGGATTGGCCGGAACCGGTAAAAATGATGCAGCGCAATTGGATCGGACGCAGCGAAGGCGCCAATGTGTTTTTTAAAGTCGACGGGCACAACGATTCACAAATCGAGATTTATACAACTCGTCCCGACACGCTTTTTGGCGCGACATATATGGTTCTTTCGCCGGAACATCCGCTTGTAGAAAAACTTACAACCCCCGAACAGAAAAATGCAGTAAATTCGTACATCGAAGCTGCAGCGCACAAAAGCGATCTTGAACGCACCGATCTTGCAAAAGAAAAAACCGGCGTGTTCTGCGGCGCATACGCGGTTAATCCTGTAAACGATCAAAAAATTCCGATATGGATAGCGGATTATGTTTTAATTTCTTACGGCACCGGCGCTATTATGGCAGTTCCTGCGCATGACGAAAGAGACTGGGAATTTGCAAAAACGTTTAATCTGCCGATAGTGCAGGTTGTCGCTGACGAAAAACCGCAGGCAGGAAAAGATTATTCCGGTACGCCGGCGTTGTGCACAGCCGCTGACGGTTTTTCTGTAAACTCGGGAGAGTTTACGGGTTTGCCCACGGCAGAAGCAAAGAGCCGAATTACTGCATGGCTCGAAGAAAAAAAAATTGGTAAAAGAGCCGTAAATTTTAAATTGCGCGACTGGATTTTTTCACGCCAGAGGTACTGGGGTGAGCCGATACCTGTCGTGCATTGCGCCGGCTGCGGTATTATCCCGTTGTCAGAAAGCGATCTGCCGCTTAAACTGCCGAATGTTAAATCTTACGCGCCGACAGGTACGGGCGAATCTCCGCTTGCGGCAATTGATGAATGGGTTAATACTGTATGCCCAAAATGCGGCGGAAAAGCAAAACGCGAGACCAATACAATGCCTCAGTGGGCTGGTTCATGCTGGTACTATATCCGTTATCTTGATCCAAAAAACGATAAAGAATTTGCCGCAAAAGAAAAAATCGATTACTGGCTTCCTGTAGATCTTTATGTCGGCGGCGTTGAACATGCTGTTTTACACTTGTTGTACAGCCGTTTTTGGCACAAGGTGTTATACGATATAGGTCTTGTAAACTCTGTTGAGCCTTTTCAGCGGCTTGTTAATCAGGGAATGATTTTGGGCGAAGACAACCAAAAGATGAGCAAGAGCCGCGGAAACGTAATTAACCCCGATGATGTTATAAAAGAGTACGGGGCTGATTCACTGCGTATCTATGAAATGTTTATGGGACCTCTGGAAGTAAGTAAGCCGTGGAACATGTCAGGTGTCACAGGAGTGTCACGTTTTCTGGAACGGTTATGGGCAATTAGTGAAAAATGCAATCCTGCAGAGCAGAATAATAATGCAGCTTCGCAAGACGAAAACGCCCTAATAAAGTTATTGCACCGGACAATCAAAAAGGTGAGCGAAGATACAGAGTCCCTTAACTTTAACACTGCGATCAGTCAAATGATGATATATTCAAGCGAACTCGCAAAATTGCCGGAAATTCCAAGGGAACTGTGGGAACCGCTCGTTATAATGGCAGGAGCCTATGCGCCTCATTTATGCGAAGAATTATGGGAAAAATTAGGGCATAAAAAGTCAGTTTCGCTTTGTTCGTGGCCTGTATTCGATCCAAAACTTACTGTTTTTGACGAAGTAACCATAGTGGTTCAGGTAAACGGTAAAATCCGTGATAAATTTACCGTTGCGGCAGGAACTGCAAAAGAAGAACTGGAAAAGACAGCTCTTACCCTGCCCGGCGTTCAAAAATGGATAGAAGGAAAACCTGTAAAAAAGGTTATAGGCATAGCTGACAAACTAGTCAGTATTGTGTTATAATTTTTACTAATACAAATGAGTACTCAGGCGAACGATCCATATTTCCGCGAAGATCCTGGAAGCGGCAGAGACAGGCTTTCTGTTTATAAGTTTGATCTGGATAACAATTTTTCTGTTTGGAAAGCGTGGCGTACCAGTGACGGGCGCGTACTTCCCAATGCCAACAGCGGTTTCGAACTCATAAATGATCCGTTTGATGTAGGCAGTCTCATTATGATAACCTCTTATTTTGATCCTTCCATTGCGGGAAAAGCCTTTGGCGGTTTTGGCATAAGAGCGCCGATTGATCCTGCTCTGGTTTTAGATAACCAAACATTCGTTGAGTTTGATCTTTTCTATCCAAAGAGCGCCATAGGCAAATATATGAGATTCGAAATCTGGTCTACATCTTCCGGGGGCGAGGGATTTCAGGGAGAAGCAGGTTATGTTGGAACCAACAAAGCGCAGGTTTATATCAGAACTTCCGATATCGAAAGTCTCGGTCAAATTAAACCGGAATGGATAGGTTACCATGACGGCGAAACTTGGTATAAAAAAACTATAAGCGCTGTGACTCCTGTTTCGTCAGGCACATGGGAATATCTTAATATTGATTTACATACCGAAACAGGCACAAAACTTGACGGCGATTATCTTTTAATCGGCAATATTCAGATAACCAAGGGCGACCCAAAAGGAAAGCCGATTCCGGATGTAGTAAACTCCAAAAGTTATCTGGATGTTGAACCTTTAAGAAACAGATATAACCTAGAAAACGGACATTATCTTGTAGGTACAATCGGAGCAGGTGATGTAGACCCTAAATCAATCAGGGGCTGCCATTTTGAGATATTTGCGGACAGAAATAACCTCAAGCCGGAGTGTCATCTAAAACCGCCAAAATGGCTCATTGAAGATTTCCCAAAATTCAATTTTAGGTATGAAAATGACAACAGCGATTGCAATGAATGGAATCTGCCGACAGAAGCGTATCGGAAGGTGAGGGACGCAGGCAATGGCAAGTATAAATTACATGGGCATTGTCTTGCATGGATTAATCAATCTCCGCCATGGATGAGACAATTACAGCCCGAGACTGTGACTTCTATGCAATGGAATCCCAATGGGCTCTATTTTACAGGCGGATCAAATGCTGTGGGACCTTACTTAAAAATAGGCAAAAAAACAGCCCGCCGGATTTATTTTAATCATATACTTTATGTATTACGCCATTTTATGACAACAGATCCAAGGTATGGATCATCCAAAGAACGCGGTATTATTCCGTTCCATTCATTTGATGTTGTCAATGTAGAAATACATGAGAGCAGACACAGTACCATCACAAAAGATCATCCAAATGAATGGAAGACAGCATTAAGGCATGTATCATGGCTTATGGCGATGACAGATAATGATATTGACGACATCAGGCAGAATTACATGTATTTGCTTTATAAGTACGCTCACATTGCAGTTCCAAACGCGCAAATGGCAGAAAAATACAAGGCAGGTTACAACGATCCGGAAATTATTCCCGATTATATGAAGCTTGATAATCATGATGACAGCGGAAGCATTGACGCTTATATAAACGAAAACCCGCCTATTCTTGTTTACAATGACTACGAAATTAATGTCTGGTCCAAGATGAAAGTGGCATATAACATGATCAAGGAACTTAATACTGCATGGCGAAGCGATCCATTGTATGACGGCAGAAATCTGGTCGAATGTATCGGGATACAGGGACACACGACTGTTAATCCGACTATTGCGAGCCAGAATCAGCGGGCTGTTGCATTGTTTGCCGACCTTATAGAAGAAGGATTGTTAAATTCTATTTGTTATTCGGAAGTTGATGTAAGACAGCCAGACGGCGCGCCGGGCGGCGAAGCGCTTGCTCCTTCTATCTTAAATCAAAAGCAAGCTGATTCTATCGCTTATCAATACGCGCTTTTCTTTAAAATATTAAACAAGTATAAAAAATATATAGATCATATAATTATCTGGAGCCCTTACGGTTCATCATGGATGGACAGCTATGTGCTTTTTGATCACGAAAAAATGGCAAATCAGGCATATTATGCGGCAATAGATCCTGACAAATTTATTAAGGGGCATTCGTATTTAGATAAATATTTTGAAGGTGAATACGAAAGGCTTAATGACGAAAACAACCCAAGCGCTTAAATTTTAAATCAGAGTAACAAGCATAAAAAAAAGACTGGTTTTACAACCAGTCTTTTTTTGCGGTTAATTTAATTAAGCGCTTTTTGATGCTGATATGAGTGCGCCCAGTACCATTAAGTGTGTAGCTAACTGTACCAGATAGGCAAGCAAGTTTGGCTTTGAGCCTAATGGGTGGATGATGTCAACGATTACCATGAATACTACCCAAACGATAATAACGATAAGCATCAATAATTCGATATTTGGAATAGCAATCCTGAACAATTGCAGAAGCAGTAATACGCCTGCAATAAGACCGATAACCGATAAGATTGTTGTGACAATACCTACGATGTTTCCGCTGAAAATAGCAGAAGACATTGTGTGGAAGTCACCACCGTTGCTAAAGCCCAAAATACCGTTTGCAAACAGGTAAAGAGCAACCGCAATGTACAGTAATAAATTACCAATTCTATCCATAGTTTAAATCCTCCTTTTGACATTATACAGCAATCTTTAATTTTTGTATACTATATTTAAACCTAGATAACCGTTCTTTCTTCAATATTTCGTTAAAAATGCTAAAATACACAAATATAATACAAAGCCTCTATAGCATACTTTTCTGTCTATTCTTTCTTTCTCTAATATGGTAGAATTTGATTGTGAGTACAGAAATTACAACAGCCAAATTGGATGCATTTTTTAGAAATATTCTCGATATAGAAGGATTTTCTTCCGCTGATGATTCTTTAAACGGGATCCAGATCGATAATGACGGAAGTCCTGTCCGGAAGATCGCATTCGGCGTTGACGCTGCAATGGAAACATTTGAACAAGCAGCTGTAAAAGGCGCAGGTTTACTCTTTGTTCATCATGGATTGTTTTGGGGCAAATCTCTTAGAATTACCGGAGGTTTAAGAAAACGGGTTAAGTTCCTTATCGATAATAATATCTGTCTTTATGGCGTGCATTTGCCGCTGGATCAGCATCCAAAATTCGGAAACAATGCAGTTTTGGCAGAACTTCTTGGACTGGAAAATATTGAACCTTTTGGAGTATACAACGGAAAAAAAGTAGGCTATAAAGGAACTTTTCCAAAACCTGTTACAATTGACGAAGCTGTCAAAAAGATAAATTTTAATGGAAGGCCGCCTGCCGGTATTTTTCCGTTTGGGAAAAAAGAATGTACAACTGCCGCAGTTGTTTCCGGCGGCGCATCTAATAATGCGCGTGATGCAATTGCAGAAGGCGTCGATTTATATGTGACGGGCGAAAGTTCGCATAGTGTTTATCATGAATGTTTAGAAAACAAACTTAACATGATTGCCGGCGGTCACTACAATACAGAGGTATGGGGGCTTAATGCCATTATGAAACAATGTATAACAGAACTTGGCATTGAAGCTGAGTTTTTGGATATTCCTACAGGATTGTAATTTCATTACTGTAATTGGCATTACTGTAATTTTTATTTTTTACTATATTTTACTTATTAAGGAGCATTTAAATGATTAAGTTTTTTAAAGAGAATTTTACAAAAGAAAAAGCTCTGCCGTTATCACTTACGGCAATTATAATTTTGCTGGATCAAGTTACAAAGTTAATTATTGTAAAAATTAAACCTGAACTTGGATTAATAAAAGATGTTTTTGACAACGGTTTTTTATGGATTTGGCATGTACGGAATAAAGCCATAGCCTTTAGTATCGGAGAAAATCTTCCGGAAGCTGTAAAACCTGCGCTTTTTATAGTTGTTCCTATTCTTGTTCTGTGTTTTCTTGTGTGGTATTTCTTTAAAACAAACGAGTTTACAACACTACAGCGCTGGGCCGCGGCGGGAATCATCGGCGGCGGTCTTGGTAATATTGCGGATCGTATTTTTAGGCCTGACGGGGTTGTCGATTTTATCAGCGTAAACTTTTACGGCTTTTTGGGCTTTGACCGCTGGCCTACCTTTAATGTTGCAGACTCATCTGTAGTCGTGTGCTGTATATTACTGCTTGTTTCTATGTTTATTCCCGTAAAAAAAACCCAAAAGGAAACGCCGAATGAATAAAAAAATTAATACATTATTGTTTGTTCTTGGAGCGACTTTATTCAATATAATTGTTGCTCTTGCCAGCTTTGTTTTACTGTTAATTTTTTACGTCAGAGTCCTGCATCCGGTAATCCAGACAGGGCAGGATTGGGCTTTTGCCTTGATATTTTTGTTTTCTATCGCAATTTCTATAATTGTTTACCGTATTGTTTTAAAGATTCTAATAGAGAAAGTTAACGTAGAAAAATATTTTGACCCGATTTTTGTGAGGAAAGGTTCTAAGAAAAAGCCGCCTCAGAACCCGTCATGATCTGAATAACCGGATAAATTCTTCCGGGGTAATGTCTACAGCTCCGAGCTCGTTTTTGTAGTTTAAAGGCATACCCATGTCAAAAAACGTAAAACCCTGTTCCTGCAGGTAATGGGTTGTTTTGATTATCTGAACAGTCCCTGCGTTATCTTCCTCATAAAACCCCGAATAGCTTGTGTAGACATTCCCGCAGATAATGCCAAACTCGCCTGCCGCCAGTTTTCCGTCACGGTAAAGCGCAAAGGACGTTGGGTACAAATCGCCCGCCGGTGCAGAAGCGCGTATCTTTCTAATTGCGTCAACCAGAGGGGGTGTAAGCCAGTCCGAGCCGTGCTTTTCTATACAGCGGTTAATGATATAGTCAAAATCCGAATCCGCTCTAAGCTCATAATGCTTGATTAACCGCCGAACAGACCTTTTTATATGCAGATTTTCGAAGAAAAGAGCAGAGCGGACAACATGCAGTTTGGGGAGTACTATATAGTAGGGATTCTCGTTTTCCTGGGCTATATCCATGGACATGACCAAAAACCCGGCTTCCATGAGCCTAGCTATAAAAGCAGGGGTAAAATTTTCGGCAATGCAGAACTCCTCGCTGTAGCCGGTTGCCAGCATTGCGTCAACTATCATATGGCAGTCGTCATTCGGGGAGATATAAATATAACCGGAAATGGTGTATTTTAAATTGGCTGTTTCCACCGCAGTTTCCCTCTGTTCCCCCACTTGACCATTTTTCCTGTTTATTCTAAACTAAGTAATCAGTTTAGTCTTTATTAGAACTATGGTTTGCTGTAGCAAATCTTAATATACAGGAGATGATACCATGAAACGCACTTATCAACCCAGTAAAGTAAAAAGAAACCGTAAATTTGGGTTTCGTGCCCGTATGAAGACCAAGGGCGGGAGGCTTGTTTTAAAGCGCCGCAGAGCAAAGGGACGAATAAAGTTATCTGTTTCTGACGAGAAAAAGCCCTATTAGTATAGAGAATAGCTCCTTCCGCTTTAAACGGGAGGAACACTTAAAAAAAAGGAAGGAAATTGGGGAAGTTTTTGGGAAAGGAAAACGGTATAGCTGTAACGGAGCAAGGCTTTTTGTATTAAAGAATGATTTGCCCGGTAACCGTATCTGTTTTACATTTTCCCGCGGTTACGGAAACGCCGTTTTCAGAAACCGTTCCAGACGCCTTGGCCGTGAAGCTTTTAGATTGATAAAAAACCGTCTTATATGCGGATTTGATTTTATTTTACAGGTTTTTCCGGATAAAGAAGAACCAAAAAAGAAATTAGTTTTATCTGACAGAGCAATGCAGCTGGAAACCCTTTTTACCAAAGCTGGTTTAATAAAATGAAGAAAATAGCGCTTATTTTTATACGCTTTTATCAATATGTTATTTCTCCGCATTTTCCGCCGGTTTGCAGGTATTATCCCAGCTGTTCTGTTTATGCCTATGAAGCTGTCAGCAAACATGGCTTTTTGCGCGGTTCCTATATGGCAGTAATGCGGATACTTCGATGTCATCCGCTTCATCGCGGCGGATATGATCCTGTTCCGGAGTTGACCGAAAATATTTTTGTAAGGAAATAAAATGGAAAAAAATACAATTTTGGCTGTAGTACTTGCAAGTATCGTATTAATAATTTCTTTTGTTATTCAAGGGTACCGCACATCTCAGCGGCCGGAACCTGTGAGGGTTGAGGCCAATGAGAATCAAGTTGCTGCTTCTGAAACAAACCAACAGCAAGCCGGCGACGCGCCTCAGACAACAAGCGCGCCTCAGACAGTAAGTACGCCTCAGACAACAAGCGTATCCGGCGCTGAAATACGGCAAAATATTGCATCGCAAAATGTTACAGTACAGAACGAACAGATACCTCTGGAACTTGTTACAATAGAGACAGAACTTTTTACTGCTGTTTTAACAAACTCCGGCGGAGACATGGTTTCCTTTAAATGGAAGGATTTAAGAAATGATACTTATGTAGATTTAATTTTTACCGGCGATGACGAAGCGGCAGCTTCGCGGGCTTTTTCGATTGCATTCGGCGATCATAACGCAGAGCCTGTTTCTTCAAACTTTAATATAAACAGAATATCAGAACACACTGTAGAATTTTACCGTGATTTTATTTCTCCTATAGCGGTTGAAGGTACTGACGGAAAATTTAGATTGTCAAAATTGTACGAATTTATTCCGCAGGAATATTTGTTTAGGCTGACTGTAACCCTTGACGGCGGTTTTTCTGTTCCCGGTTTTAATTTTGCAGGGAACGCGTACACATTATCCTTTGGTCCGCAGATTGGCCCGCAGTTTGCAAAACTCGATCAATTGTACGATTACCGTCACTACTATATTTTTAACGGCAAGCGCAGAAACGCTAAAATTAACGATATGATCGAAAGCCGTCCGGCGTGGGCTTCTATTTCCGGGAAATATTTTACATTTATCGCAAGACCTCTTCTTGCGCAGTACAGTTTAAACTTTTCTGACAGAGCAGAGCCGGGGATACCCGCTGCTTCCAGATTGAATATTATACGTCCTTCTTCCAACATATCCAAAATAGAAGATATGTATCAGTTTTATCTCGGACCTAAAACTCCGGAAGTACTTGCTGTTTACAACACCGGCAGAAACGAATTCAGTATAAGAGAAGCGCATTTTAACGAAGCTGCCAGCTCCCGCGGATTTTGGGGAATCTTTTCATGGCTGGAAAGAATCTTAAAATTTGGTTTGCTTTTCTTTTATGGAATTGTGCATAACTACGGCGTAGCTATAATCCTGCTTACGCTGTTAATCAAAATAATTTTCTTCCCGCTGACAAAGAAAGGTTCAGAAGCGACTCTGCGAATGCAGGCTTTGGCTCCTAAAATTAAAGAAATACAGGAAAAATACAAAGGTAATCCGCAGAAGCTAAACGTAGAAATGGGCAACTTTTACAAACAGGAAGGATACAATCCGATTTCGGGCTGTCTGCCTATGCTTTTGCAGCTTCCTATTTTTATCGCGATGTATCAGTTGTTTAACAATCACTTTGATCTTAGGGGAGCCGGATTTATCGAAGGCTGGATACCGGATCTTTCTCTGCCCGAATATATCGTAGAGTTTCAGGATTTTAGAGTTCCGATTTTCGGCTGGACAGCATTAAGGGCGCTGCCGTTTATTTATGTAGCTTCTCAGTTGTTGTATGGCAAGGTTACTCAAATGCCGGGACAGCAGTCCAACACACAGATGAAGATGATGCTGTTTGTTATGCCGATAGTTTTCTTTTTCATATTGTATGACGTTCCGTCAGGGCTATTAATATACTGGATTTTTTCTAACCTTCTTACTTTGGTACAGCAATTGATTATTAACAAGTTTATTATTGCCAAGAAAGCCGCGCAGGCATCCGTTATTCAGGAAACTAAAATCGCTCCGGGCGGCAAGAAGAAAAAGAAATTTTAAGCAATAAAGGAGAATTTATATATGGAGTTTGAATTTGAAGGCCGCACCGAAAAAGAAGCAATCGACAGAGCGGCAGGAGAACTGGGTCTAGAAAAAGATGATTTTGATGTAGAAATCCTAGAAACCCAAAAGAGCAGTTTATTTAAAAAAGGACTCGTAAGAATTAAGGTGCATGTAGGAAACTTTGGCACATCATCTTCATCTTCGCGCCCCAGCGCTTCCAGCCGTCCTGCGAACGAAAGAGGGAACGAGCAATACAATAGAGCAAGCAAACCAAGCTTTGGCGCTCCTGTTCCGCAGGATGAGTTTGAAGAGAAAATGATTGAGTTTACTTCCGGCATAATCGAACGAATGGGTTACCCCGGAAAAGTTTCTATATTGTTCAGGGAAAAGCACAAACTTGGAATAAAAATTGACTCCGGGCATTCTTCCATATTGATTGGAAAAAAAGGCAAAAATCTTGACGCGCTGCAATTATTGTTAAACATCTATGCAGGCAGGCTCGGCAAAGAAGAAACCCGTGTAATTCTTGATACAGAAAATTACCGTATCCGCCGCGAAGAATCGCTGGTGCGCCTCGCCTACAATGTTGCCGAGAAAGTGCGCGAAAGCCGCGGCTCTGTCTTGCTCGAACCGATGAATCCGTTTGACAGATGGCTTATACATACCACATTAAATGACATCGGCGATGTTGAAACCAAAAGCGAAGGAGATGGTTTATATAAGCAAGTACGCGTGTTTTACCGCGGACTCAAATAGGAGCCAATGAAACGCTTTTTTTTATTAATTACCGGTTTCTCTTTATTTGCAATTAATGTCTTTGCTGTCCCGTTAGAAAACCTTGTTTCTGCAGCTCATGCGGCGCAGCTGCGTTCCAGCAGCGATCTTATTATCGAGACGCAAATTAGAACTCCTGTGCCGCGGCTGTTACCCAAAGAAAGCGCTTTAGAACAGCATGTTCAAAATACTTCGAGGGCGCTTAACCCTGGGATGATGGTAGAAGCTTTGTTTTTATATAAAAAGCCGGCTTCTTTTGTCACTTCTGTAAATAGCTGGGACGAAAGACAAAAGCTAAGTATTTTTAACCAAACGCTTGCAATAAGCACATTAACGGGGATTCAATATTTTTCTTCCAGCCGCGGCGAAATGCGGACATTTTATGAAAGCTCCAATATTGTAGAAGGAGCGGCAAGCAGAAACCGGCTGCCTGACCCGGTCTATAACCAGCTTCCTTCCGGGGTATTAACTTTGCATGCAAGGCAGAGGGATTTGACTTTTGGCGAGAATGTTTACCGTTATGACTATATTAATACCCCAGATTCGATATTTTTTACCCAAGAAAACATAACTGCCCTAAATTACGGCATAATTACCGCTGTAGGAAGGAGCAATCTGCGTTCGATTGTGTCAATTATAGACTGCGGCGATTCAATTCTTGTCTATATGGTGTCCATAGCGCGGGCTTCATCAGTACCGGGGATGGGGGACAGGATCAGTAATTCCTTTAGTAATAGGGCAGAAGCGGTGTTAAAGTGGCTTACCAGCAGACTGGACAGTGAAATTTTTGCCAGATAGCGGAAAATTCGTTATATTTTCATTTTCCTTTCTCTAAAAAATGTGTTATATTGTATATAGTGGGTATTTTTGCCGAGATAAATATGGTATGATTTTTTAAGGATGGTTTTTTAATGAGGTTGTTTACCAGATCAGACTTTGATGGTCTTGCTTGCGGAGCGCTCTTGTCCTATTTGGGGCTTATTGATGAGTGGAAATTTGTTCACCCCAAAGATATTCAGGACGGTTTGGTAGAAGCGACAGATAATGATATTCTTGCGAATATTCCCTATATAAAAGGATGTAAACTCTGGTTTGATCATCATTCAAGCGAATCCGAACGTCTTGGAGCAGGCGCGTATTTTGAAGGCGTATCAAAAGCTGCCCCAAGCTGCGCAAGGGTTGTTTATGAATATTACGGCGGTGATGCCAAATTGGGCAAATTTGCAGAAATGATTCACTATGTAGACAAAGTTGATTCGGGCGATCTGACTTCGGAAGAAATTCTAGACCCCAGAGGCTGGGTGCTTTTAGGTTTTATTATGGATCCGCGTACAGGTCTTGGCCGTTTCCGCAACTTTACAATCAGCAATTATGAACTAATGATGAACCTATCCAAGGCATGCGCCGAAAAGTCCATCTCCGAAATATTAACTATGCCGGATGTAAAAGAAAGGCTGGATCTTTATTTTCAGCAGAAAGATCTTTTTGCCGAAATGATCAAAAGCCACGCTAATGTAATGGGCAATGTGATAATGGTAGATTTACGGGATGTAGAAACAATCTATGCGGGGAATAGGTTTATTATTTATACGCTCTACCCGGAACAGAATATTTCTGTCTGGACTGTAGACGGCAGAAATAAGTCAAATGTCGCAATTACTGTAGGGCACAGCATTATTAACCGTTCTTCTACTGTAGATGTAGGTTCCCTGTTGCTGCAATACGGCGGCGGCGGACATAAACAGGTTGGTACTTGTCAGGTGACTTATGAAGATGCCGACAAGATTATCTCAGAGGTGATGGAAAAGGTAAAGGAGTAAACTCCTTATATCTTGCATTAATTAGATTTATTGTATAATATTTTGATATGTCTGGAAAAGAAACGATAATCCTTCTCTCTAAAATACTTACACAGCCCGGTTTGGAGGGTAATAACCGAAGGTATATAGACATTATTCTAGAAGAAGAAATCCCTGTTTTTTGCATAAACGAAGACACAAACAAAAAACGCCAAATGCCGTTTAAGGTTTTATTTGATAATAATGACAATTTCTGGCATAAAAAAGGCAGCTGGGAATATTATTTTTCTGCCGAAGGCTATAATAAGTTAAAAGATAAATTGTTGGCAAGGTCCGCTGCATGGCAGGGGCAGGCTATTCTAGAAAATGACGGCGGCAGCGAGGCAGAAAATAAAACTCACAGCCATGGAATTGGACATGAGGTCGAAGTAGGGTACGGAAACGAATACACTTACTTTACAGAAATGACAACAGAGGAAAAAATAGAATGTCTTAACAATGATAAAAAAAGGCTTAACGATATACTTTCGCAAAAGTATAAAAACGAAGCGGAGGTTACAGAAGCTCTTGTAGATACGACCAAGGACGCGGCGTTTATAAACCATGCCACTCTGGAAGACGCAATTTATCTCGCAGACGACGAAGCAAAAAAAATGACGCAGGTTCTTGTTGATTCTACGCATGATATGGTAAGAGCGTCTGCACTTTTGATGTCAGAAAATATTTTTAGCAACGAACTTATGACAACCCTTGTAGAAAAATCCAACGGTACTATTATTCAGCATATGACGCGCGTTTATCTTAACGGAATAGCGTTTCTTTCTTATTACAATAATTTAGTATCTACATCAAGCGCGATTCAGAGACTGCGAATCTCGTTTGCTTCCAAATACCGTAAATTTTATCACGAGCTGCTGCCGCATATTGATATAGATGACATTGTTCTGGAGCGTGTATTTTTCGGCGGTATGAGGGCTATTCCTACAGATCTTTATTTTAAATGGGCTGTTGGTTTTCTTATTCACGATATCGGAAAAGCAAGCGCTATCGAATATCATGAGGGAGAAGCTAAGTACGATCGTAAAATGGTAATTGAACACGTTAAGCAGGGTTATAAATCTATAATGACCAAAACTAATTACCCGATGGAAGCGAGCCTTATAACAGGGTATCATCATGAATATTACGGCGATGCTGACGGATACGGTTATTTTCGCGCTTATTTAGCGCAGTATAAAAAACAAAACCCTGACGCAAAACAGGATTACTGCATAACCTATGAGTTAGAGCCGATGTTGGACTATCAGGCGCTTGCGTATTTTCCTGCAAAGGTTTTAGAAATTATTGATATTTATGACAGTGTAACTGACCCTCACCGCGTTTACCGCAAATCTATGTCGCCGGAAGAAGCCCTTGTTATGATGAAGGAAGAGTTTGTGGATAAAAACCACAAGATAGACGCGATTCTTTTTGATATATTTGCAAAGTTTATCCGCGAAAAAGAAAAACAAGCTCAAAAATAATTAAACAAAAGCGTTCTTTAAAAATTCCAAATCAAGCTCCGGATAAACCGGAAATTTTTTCATCAGAATCTTAACTCTTTCTTGAACTTCGCTTTTTACTGTATCGCTTATTATATATTTTGCCTTGCTGTTCTTGGACGGGTCCTTCTTGTCTTTTGCCTGCGTTGTTCCCTTTATTACCTTTGCAATGAGTTCGCCGAGTTCTGACATTTCTGCAGCGCCCATTCCAAGAGTTGTAACAGCTGCTGTACCAACCCTGATTCCCGATGTGTACCACGGACCGTTTGGATCTCTCGGGAGGCTGTTGCGGTTCAGCGTTATGTGACATTCCTGCAGTGCGCTTTCTGCCTGTCTGCCTGTAATTCCTGCTTTGTGAACATTTACCAAAAGCAGATGGTTATCGGTGCCGCCTGTTAAAACTTCGAGGCCGTTTTTAATGCACGAATCAGCGAGCGCTTTGCAGTTGTCAGCGACTTTTTGCGCGTATTGTTTAAATTCCGGGGCAGCCGCTTCGCGGAAAGCGACGGCTTTTGCGGCGATAACATGCGGCAGAGGACCGCCCATTGTAAGAGGACAGCCTTTATCAAGCGCTTCTGCAAATTCTTTTGTGCTTAACACAAGCCCGGCGCGCGGACCTCTCAGTGTTTTATGAGTTGTGCTTGTTACAACATGCGCCCATGGAACAGGATCATATTCGCCTGTAAAAACCTTGCCCGCAACAAGACCTGCAAAGTGCGCCATGTCTACCATAAAGACAGCGTTTATTTTGTCGGCAATCTCTCTCATACGTTTAAAATTAATTTTTCTTGGATATGCAGAATATCCTGTTAATAAAATTAACGGACGTAATTCCAGCGCTTGCTTTTCGATTTCGTCATAATCAAGAAACCCGTCTTTTTCCGAAACCGAATAACTGTAAACATCAAACATATGACTGGAGATATTATAGCGGTAACCATGAGTTAAATGACCGCCGGAATAATAATCCAGCGTTAATAAACGCTGATTCCCCATGGTAGTTTTTAATTCCTTCCATTGATCATCTGTTAGATTATAAAGATTTGTCTGCCCCCATTTTTCCAGCGCCGGATTTTCTATTCTGGTGCTGATAATTGCCCAGTATGCAAGCAGGTTTGCATCCGATCCGCAGTGCGTTTGCACATTTGCATACTCTGCGCCGAAAAGTTTGCATGCTTCTTCTGCGGCTAATGTTTCTATGGCATCGACATTCTCTGTTCCGCCGTAAAAACGATGATACGGCATACCTTCGGCATATTTATCGGTTAAAAGATTGCCCATTGCAAGCTGAACAGCTATGGAGCAGTAATTTTCGCTTGCGATAAGCTTAACTCTTGTCCGCTGGTTTTCCAGTTCTTTTACGATAGAAGAAGAAATTTCCGGCGTAACCTTCGAAATTTCCGTCAAACTGCAGATGTAAGCCAAAAAGTTTGCGTCAATTTTATCATTAGAAACAGAGGCTAAATAAGCCGCAACAGGGTTTGTTTTCATAGAGTAAGTATAGCATTTTATTAAAATCATTTAAAGAAGAACAAAGTGATTTATTGGCGGGGGAATCCGGACATCCTCTTTATTAATATTCTTAATTAATATAATATTCTATAATATAAGGAGCAATTTATGGCACAATTACAAACATCCGTTTGTTGCAAAATCCCGGTTGGAATACTGGGCGCTACAGGCATGGTTGGGCAGCAGTATATCACTCTTCTCAATGATCACCCCTGGTTCGAGGTTCGCTTTGCGGCAGCCTCTCCGCGCAGTGCAGGAAAAAAATACGCAGAAGCGGTAAAGGGCAGATGGCAGTTAACTAAAACTTATGCTCCTCATGTCGGTGATATAATGGTAGAAGATGCCAACGATGTAAGCCGAGCGGTTGCAGCGTTTAAAAAGGGCGAGTGCTCGTTCGTATTTTCTGCGCTCGAAATGGGCAAAGACGAAACCAAAGCTCTCGAAGAACAATACGCCGCGGCAGGAATCCCTGTAATCTCGAACGCGTCGGCTCACCGCTGGACAGAAGATGTCCCTGTTTTAATTGCAGAGATTAATCCTGATCATACCGATATTATTCCGCTTCAGAAAAAAGCGCGCGGATGGGATCGCGGTTTTATAGCCGTAAAACCCAACTGCTCGATTCAGAGCTATATGAAACCGATTCACGCGCTCGCGCAGGCAGGCTACGAAGTAAAGCGAATGTTTGTTAATACGATGCAGGCGGTTTCGGGCGCAGGTTATCCCGGTGTTCCAAGTTTGGATATGATCGATAATATCGTTCCGTATATTGGCGGCGAAGAAGAAAAGTCCGAGAAAGAACCGCTAAAAGTTTTTGGTTCGATAGACGGCGGTATTTTTAAAAACGCAGAGTTCCCAAAGATTTCGGCGCACTGTAACCGAGTGCCTGTCATTGACGGGCATACTGCCTGTATTAGCTTGGAGTTCGGTGACAAGAAACCTTCGTCAATGGAAGAGATCAAAAAGATTTGGGCTGCATACAAGGGACTGCCTCAGAAAGCGGACTTACCGTTTGCGCCGAAACAGCCGATCATCTACCGCGAAGAGGACAATCGCCCTCAGCCGCGCAAAGATAGAGATACCGACAAGGCTATGGCAGTAACGATTGGACGCCTGCGCCCATGTAATTTATTTGATATTCGCTTTGTGGCGCTTTCGCATAACACTGTACGCGGAGCAGCCGGCGGCGGGATCTTGAACGCAGAACTTTTAAAGCACAAAGGCTTTCTTAGTTAAAGCTTTTCTTAAAGTTCGTGTGGTTCGTGGTAAATAAAAGGAAAATGCAATGAGTGAAAAGTATTTCCCGTTAGATAAAGAAGCGCTGGAAGAAATTGCACAACAGTTTCCCACGCCGTTTTATATTTATGACGAGAAGGCAATTATCGAGAACGTTCGCAGAATAAAAGCAGCGTTCTCGTGTTTTCCTTCTTACAAAAATCACTTTGCGGTAAAGGCTTTGCCTAACCCGTATATTTTAAAGATTCTCGCAAGCGAAGGTTTTGGCGCAGATTGTTCCAGTTTACCTGAACTTTTGCTAGCCGAAGCCGCAGGAATTAAAGGCGAAGACATCATGCTTACTTCCAATGAGACGCCGACAAAGGAATATATGGCGGCAAAAAAAATGGGCGCAGTTATTAATCTTGATGACATTACCCATATTGATTTTTTGGAAAAAAATGTCGGCTTGCCCGATTTAATTTCTTTTAGATATAATCCTGGTCCTTTAAAAGAAGGTAATGCAATAATCGGCAAGCCGGAAGAGGCAAAGTACGGTTTTACGCGCGAACATTTAATTAAAGGGTATGCTCTTCTTAAAGAAAAAAACGTAAAACGTTTTGCCCTGCATACAATGGTGGCAAGTAACGAACTTTCTGTGCCGTACCATGTAGAAACAGCGCGAATGCTTTTTGAACTTGCAGTTGAGATTCATAGCAAAACTGGAGTGCGTTTAGAGTTTATCAATCTTGGCGGCGGAGTAGGGATTCCTTACAAGTTGGATCAGGTTGCGATAGATTACGAAGCGCTGACTGCCGGTATTAAAAAAGCGTACGATGAAGTAATTGTAACTGCCGGTTTAGCTCCAATAGAGATCCGTACTGAATGGGGCAGGATAGTAACCGGTCCTTACGGCTGGCTTGTAACGCGCGCGGTTCATAAAAAAGAAATCTACCGCAACTACATCGCGCTTGATGCGTGCGCTGCCGATTTAATGCGCCCCGGTTTGTATGGCGCGTATCATCACATGACAATCCCCGGCAAGGAAAACGCGCCGTTAACTGAAACTTACGATGTTGTCGGCAGCTTGTGCGAAAATAACGACAAGTTTGCTATTCAAAGGCAATTGCCAAAGATTGAGACTGCGGCGGAAGCTAGTGATGGTACGGGCGATTTTGTTATTATTCACGACGTTGGCGCGCACGGAAGAGCAATGGGTTATAACTACAACGGTAAACTCCGCTGCGGAGAATTGCTGTTACGTGAAAACGGAAATGTCGTAGAAATACGCAGGGCAGAAACAGTAGAGGATTATTTCGCCACGTTGGACTTTGATAGTTTAAAGGAATTCAATTAAGAATTTTAACCACAAACCACACGAACTACTGTTAAGATATCGAAGCGAAGGTTCGTGAGGTTCGTGGTAAAATAAAAAGAATAATTTTTTAGGAGAATAATATGGTAACTAGGAATCAAAACATAGCAAATCTTAAAGCAGGGTATCTCTTTCCGGAGATTGCAAAGCGCAGACGCGAGTTTGCCGCCAGTCACCCCGACGCAAAGATCATCAGCTTGGGTATCGGCAACACCACAGAACCAATTTTGCCTCATACAAACGCAGGTCTTGTAGAAGGCGCGCGAAAACTTGGCACAGTAGAAGGCTACTCTGGTTATCAGGATGAAGGACTTCCTGTATTACGTGAAAAAATCTCCAAGGTGTTTTACAAAGGCAAATTTGGAACAGACGAAATATTTATCTCTGACGGATCTAAGTGCGACATTGGCAGATTGCAGGTGCTTTTTGGCTCTGGCGTAAAAATTGCC
>Ga0123356_10000893_pt1 | contig 32985 bp, 26 predicted proteins | sample TergutEmb28metaG_2_FD_92546 | JGI IMG/M metagenome (GOLD analysis project Ga0123356, IMG submission 92546) | Embiratermes neotenicus P3 segment gut microbial communities from Petit-Saut dam, French Guiana - Emb289 P3 | ecosystem: Host-associated > Arthropoda: Insects > Digestive system > Gut ...
ACACCCTCCGGGGCTCTGCGAGGCCCCCTATCGGGGTTGGGGCATTGCAGTTAGCCCCCCCTTCACTCTCCCCTAAACTAAGCACCCTTCATCGGGAGGGCATCCTCGTTTTTAATCCCTGTAGGCCGTCACCTTCCCGCTATAAACTCCCCCCGCCTTAATACCTAACGTAGACGAAGAATTAATGAGCGCTGTCTTTTGGTAGAGCCGACGTCGGGGGGTACTGTTTTAGAGTACGAGCGGGGGGCGAGAGCCCCCTGCGGCGATCAAAGGGGGGCAGGTAGCAGTGCTTCAGCAATTCAAACATGCACGGGGTGAACGGCCCCGGAATGATGGGGTGGATCAAGTAAAGAGTTCGAGGGGGTCGCGAGTGCTGCCTAGCCCCCGGCGGGGCCCCAGAGGGTGTTTTTTTGGTTACTTTTTTGTCACACAAAAAAGTGACTCGCCGGTAGGCGAAACCTACTGCGGCCGCGCAGCGGAGACAGCCGGGCCGCAGGCCCAGCACCAAACCCCCCCCCGGAGGGTAAAAAAACCGTTTTAAAAAACAGCCGGGCCGCAGGCCCAGCAATAAAACCCCCGCCCGGTAGGGCAGAAGAATTGTTTTTTTTAAGCCCGCCGCAGGCGAAAAATAACCCCCTGAAGGGATAAAAATAACCGTTTTTTTAAACAGCCCGGGCCGCAGGCCCACAAAAAACCTCTGCCTTAAATTTATGAGCAATAAATTGCTCATTTTTTAGTGGTTTTTTATGCGTTTAATGCTATAAAATCTATCGTACAATAATATAATATATTAATTTTAATGGATTATTTTTATATACGCCTCAAGACGCCCCTTGGGAATACCCTTTTCACCCCTCTTGCCAAACTTGACCGAATCCCCTTTGCTCCTTAGAGCTACACCATGTCCGTATATCCGCCGCGCTCGCCTCCGGCGCCTTACCAAACTTTAGTTGAAGCACTTCAAAGCTTTGAGGGAAAAACTTCCGCCGCTTTCTGCTTCGTCCGCGCCAATGGCTCCGAGTGCGAATTTTCATTCCAGGCCCTCTATGAGGACATTCGACGCCGCGCCGCTTGCCTCCGCCGCTTGGGCCTCCAAAAAGGCGATCGCCTCCTCCTCGTCCTCCCCGAGGGCGAGGACTTCGTCCCCACCTTCTTCGCCGCCCTCTGGGCCGGCGTCGTCCCCGTCCCCGTCTACCCCCCTATGTCCCTGGGCAAACTCAGCGCCTATGTCGACACCCTCGCCGCCATTATGGCCAGCGCCCAGCCCAAATTCGTCTGCACCCCCCAAAAACTCGAAAACGTCCTCTGGCCCGCCCTCTCCAAAACCCCCTCCGTCCAAGGCATACTCTCTGCCGAAACCCTCCAAAACCCTACCCCCACGGAGTGTATGCAAACCCCTGAAAACATTCTCCCAGGGGACACTTGCTTCTTGCAGTTTACGAGTGGGAGCACCTCCATACCCAAGGGGGTGGTGGTGACGCATGCCAACCTCGTCGCCAATTGCAAGGCCATTATGGTGGACGGCCTGGCGTGCAGGGAGGGGGATGTCACGGTGAGTTGGTTACCCCTCTACCATGATATGGGACTTATTGGGTTTATTATTGCCCCTACCCTTTATGGCCTCCTCTCCGTTATTTTGCCTACCACCTCCTTTATACGTAACCCGGGGCTGTGGCTGGAGGCCATTCACCGCAAACGCGGCACCCTCAGTTTCGCCCCCAACTTCGCCTATGCCCTGACCAACAAGCGCCTGCGCCCCGAGGCCTTGGAGCGCTTTGACTTGTCCTGTATGCGCGCTTTCGGCTGCGGCTCGGAACCCGTTAACCCCCAAACTTTGCGCGAATTTGCCCAAAAACTCGCCCCCACCCAACTCAAACCCACCGCCATGCTGCCTTGCTATGGCATGGCGGAGCATACGTTGGCCATCTCCTTTGTAGGCCTGGAGGAGGAAGTCCGTACGGATAGGGTGGATAAAGGCCTCTATGAGGCTAAAAAGCAGGCCCTCCCTCCCCCTGCCTGCCCTCCTGATGGAGAGGCCCCTCCTCCCCAAACCCTTGAGTTTGTGAATTGCGGCAAGGCTTTCCCGGGGCATGAAATGGCTGTTTTTGACGCTGGGGGCAGGCGGCTGGGGGACAGGCATGTGGGGGAAATTTGGCTCAAAGGCCCTTCGGTTGCCCAAGGCTATTATGAAAACCCCGAGGCCACGGAGGCCACTTTCGGCGGGGGTTGGTTGCGTACGGGGGATTTGGGCTATTTGGTGGAGGGGGAGGTTTATATTACGGGGCGCTCCAAGGACCTGATTATTATAAACGGCCGGAATTATGATCCTCAGCGCTTCGAATGGTCCCTGGACAGCTTGCCCAACATACGCCAGGGCAACGTCGTCGCCTTCTCGCGGCCGGGCAAGGCCTCCGAGGAGTTGGTTGTTGTCGCCGAGTCCCGCGCCCCCGACAAGGGCGAGTTGGCGGCCCAAATAACCCAGCACCTCAGCGAGTTGTTCCAACTTGCTTGCGCCGACGTCGTCGTTGTCCCCCCCGGCACCCTCCCCAAAACCTCCAGCGGCAAACTGCAACGCCAAAAAACCCGGGAGCGCTACCTCAAGGGGACCCTCCTCTCCGCCGCCGCCCCCCGCCCCTCCTCGTCTGGAAATGTGCAGCTTCGCGCCCTTCTCCAAAAGGCGCGTATTCTGGGCCTCGCCCTCGTCGGGAAAACACGCCTGCGCTCTCGCAAAGCCGCGCAAAAACTCAAACTGGCCAGGGAGGCTGCCCAAAAACACGCCCGTCACTGGCTCTCAAGGAAATAGCTTTTAAAGGAAATATTGTGGGAAATAACAACAACATTGTCGCCCTCTTCGCCAAAGCCGCCTTTGAGGTGAACGGCAAAAGCTTCAATAATTTGACACCTTCCACCGTCATCGCCTCGCTGGGCATGGACTCCGTCGCCATTATGGAGTTGGTGGGCTTCCTTGAGGAGCAACTGGGCCTGCGCCTGCCCGACGAGGACTTGGCCCTCGTCCAAACCCTCGCGGACTTGGAGGCCCTCATTCAACGCATTCAAGGCGAAACGCCCCTTCCCGCTTGAGGGGGGACGGCCCAAGAGGAAACACATGCAACCGCAATACGCCAACAAAGAGAAACTTTGAGAATATGTCGGACATCGCTGTCATAGGCATGGCTTGCCGCTTTCCCCATGCGCCCCACCTCCAGGGGCTGTTGGCGCTTTTGCGCTCCGGCGGCGTGGCCTTTGAGGACATTGGGAATGAGCGCTGGACGCACAGCGCTTTTTTGGACACCACGGACTTGCGCGCCCAGGACAAAACCTATGTGCGGCGGGCGGCCTTTATTGAAAATATGGACGAATTCGGCGCCCTGCACTTCGGTTTGGCCCCGCGCCGCGTCCAAGTCATGGACCCTCAACAACGCCTCTTCCTCGAAATTTCACGCCAGGCCCTGGAGGATGCGGGGTTTGCTGCGCGGGAGTTTGAGCGCAGCCGCACAGGGGTTTTTGTGGGGGCCAGCGTCTCGGAGTACCGGGACTTGAATGTTATACGTCACCGCGCCATCTCTTTGGCGCAGGGGGATTTTGGCGGTCCCCCCCTCCAACCCCCCCCTAACCTCCTGGCCCTCGCGGAGCATGCCGCCCCCATGCGCGCTTTCAGCGTGCCGGGCTCCCTTATTAATATGGTGGCCGCCGTCGTCTCCCAGGCCTTTGACTTGGGCGGCCCCAGCTTCGCCGTCGACGCCGCCTGCTCCTCCGCCCTCGTCGCCTTGCACGAGGCCGTCATCCACCTGCGCGCCGGACAGTGCAATATGGCCATTGCCGGGGGGGTTTACCTTAATTTAACGCCCGACAATTATGTGGGGTTTTCGCGTATTGGGGCCATGTCCCCCTCGGGGTTTTGCCGCCCCTTCGACGAGCGCGCCGACGGTTTTGTCATGGGCGAGGGCGTGGGGGCCGTGGTGCTCCAAAGGTTGGAGGACGCCCAGCGCGACGGCAACCGCATTTGGGCCGTCATCCGCAACAGCGCCGCCAACAACGACGGGCACAGCGAAAGCCCCATGACGCCCAAACTCGAAGGGCAACTCGCCGCCATGCAGCGCGCCCATGAGGGGGTGGACTTTCCCGTCCAAAGCATCGGTTTTGTGGAAACCCACGGTACGGCTACGGTTGTGGGCGATGCGGTGGAGGTGGGCTCCCTCTCGCAGTTTTTTGCCTCCCAGGGGTGTACCCAGCCCCCTCCCCACCCCCTGCCCCCCTGCTATTTGGGCTCCGTTAAGGCCAATATTGGGCATACCATGTCGGCGGCGGGGATTGCGGGGTTTATGAAGGCGGTGCTTTCCTTGCATGAAGGGCTTATTTTTCCGCAGCCCAACTGCGAGCAGCCTAACCCCAGGCTTAACCTTGCCCATTCCCCCTTTGGACTGAGTCCCCAATTGCTGGAATGGCCCCCCCACCCCCACCACCCCCGCCGGGCTGCCGTCAATGCCTTCGGTTTTGGCGGCACCAATGCGCACTTTTTGCTGGAAGAGGCCCCGCCCCCGGCCCGCAAGGCGGCCGCCGTCCATGTGGGCGGCAATGGGGTTGCTCAACAGCAGGAAAGCAGCTTGGCGGCGGGCCAACCCGGTTTGGAGGCCCCTTTGCCGGAATTGTTGCTGGTTTCGGCCCCTACGGTGGCTTTGTTGGCCGAATATGCCCACACTTTGGGCCGGCACTTGCACGACAACCGGCCCCCGTTGGAAGGGGTGGCGGCGGCTTTGGCCCTGCGCCCGGCCCATGGGGTACGTTTGGCTTTGGTTGCCCATTCCAGCCAGGAGGCCGCTGAGCGCTTGCTGGCCGCCGCCCAGGCCATGCATGCCCAAACCCCCATGCCCGCAGAGGTTTTTTTCGCGGCGGCCCCCTTGCCGGACAAGGAGCGCCGTTTGGCTTTCCTCTTTCCGGGGCAGGGCGCTCAGCGCGTGGGCCTTTTGGGGGACTTGGTGCAGCGTTTTGCGCCCCTGCGGCAGCATTTTGAGGCGCTGAGTCGGGCCCTGGAGCCCCAATTGGGCCTCTCCCTGGCCCAGGCCCTCTTCCCCACCCCGCCTTTTGAGGCCCAGGCGGCACAAAATTACCTCACGCAGACGCAGGTGTGCCAGCCGGCGCTGGCGGCCCTCAGCCTCTCCTTGGACGCCTTCCTCAAACAACTCGGCATTGCCCCCAGCATGGCGCTGGGCCACAGCCTCGGGGAGTTTGTGGCCTGTGCCTCCGCGGGTATGCTTTCTGCGCAAGAGGCCGTGGCCCTCGTGGGCAGGCGCGGGCAACTCATGCACGCGCTGCCGCTGGAGGACGCCGGCAGCATGTTGGCCGTGCGGGCCACACGCGAGGAGGTGGAGCCCTATGTGCTGCTGTTTTCAGGCCTTTGCATTGCCAACCTCAACCACCCCAAACAGGTGGTGGTTTCCGGGCTGAGTCCCGCCATTGAGGACTTGGCCAAACGCCTCGCCGACGTCCGCATTTCCTGCCAAAAACTGGACGTCTCCCACGCTTTCCACAGCCCCCTCATGCAGGGCATAGGCCCGGGTATGCAGGAGGCCATTGCAGCCCTGGCCTTGGCCCCGCCGCTTTTCCCCGTCGTCTCCGCCATCAGCACGCAACCCTATGCCGACGTGGAGGAGGCCAAGGCCGTTTGGCTGCGGCACGCCACCGCCCCCGTTAACTTCGTCGCGGGCCTGGAGGCCTGCCTGGGTTTGGGCGCGCGCCACTTTCTCCAGGTGGGCGCCAAGGGCGCTTTGCTGTCCTTTGCGCGGGCGGCGTCCGCCGGCAAAGAGGCGGCGTTTTTTAGCCTGGGCGAGGGGGAGGCAGGGGGGGGCAGTGGGGTATTCCTCAACACCCTCGGGCGTTTGTTTGTATTAGGCTACCCCCTCAACCTCCTGCCCATCCTCCAAACCGCTTGTGCCCTTAACCTTCCCCCCTCCCCTATTGAAACCCAAAGTTATTGGGTGGTGGATAGGGGCAGGGCAGGGAGTGGGGCAGGGGGGGTGGCCGGGGGAATATCCCCCGTTCCGACTTCCGTGCCCGCAGCTGCAATGCCCGTCCCTACCAACACACCCCCCCTTCCCACGTCCAGCAACGGATACGCCCCTACCCCTGGGGCCACCATAACCCCTCCCCCCCATGCCTCCCCAGCAGAGGAAGCTACCATGGATAACCTCATTAGCCTGTTTAGAGAGCAAATGGCCTTGCTGCAAACCCAGGCGGATTTGCTCAAAGCCCAAACCCAAGCCCTTGGCCAGTTACAGCCGGGCATAAACCTGCCCCCGGGCCCCCTGCCCAGCCCCCTGCCCAGTCCCCGGCCCCCCCAAAGCCCCAAACTGCCCTCTTTTGCCAACCTCGTGGCCCCTAAACCCAATGGGCAGGCCCATACCGTCCCGGTTGTGGACGGTAGCGGAGGGGGCGTCTCCAAGCTGGACGGGGTAGGGGAGGCCCCCGCAACCCCCCCCGCGGACAAACGCCCCGCGGTAGAAGCCGCCCTGCTGGAAATGGTGTCCAAAATCAGCGCCTTTCCCAAGCATACGCTTTCCATGGAGCAAACCCTTGTGGGCCACCTGGGCTTTGACTCCCTCATGCTGGTGGAGTTGGACGAGGCCTTCACCAAGGCCTTCCCCGCCCTCGGCCACCTGCCCAAGGAGTTGTTCGGCAAGGAAACACGTATGGAGGACTTGGTGCAGCATACGTTGAAGGCGGCGCCTGTGGCGGCGGCGCCTGTGGCTGTGGCGGCGGCCGGACGGAGGGCGGCGTTGTGTTTGCAGAGGCCCCTCCTCCTCCCTGCCCCCCTCCTGGCCTCCTCCCTGGCCTTCCCCGCCCACCCCTTGTGGACGCAACCCATTTGTATTCTGCCCGACGGCCTCGGGGTGGCCCAAGCCCTGGCTACCCAACTCCAAACCCTGGGTTATAGGGTGGAAATGGGCGAGGAGGGGGCAGCCGACAGCGCGGCCCTCATCCACCTGGGCCACCTGCGCAGCCCCCATGCCACGCCCCCGGAGTCCCTGTCGGCCCCCAGCCAAGCCCTGCTGGCCTTGCTGCAAAAAAGTCCCAAAAACCTCTCGGCTTTTGTCCATGTTTCCGGCTTGGGGGGGGATTTTGGCCTCTCCCAGGGTGGAGAGGGGGCTTTGGAGGGGGTATTGGGGCAGGTGGGGGCCGGGGCCTTCTGCAAAGCCCTCGCCCAGGAGCGCCCCGAGTGCGCCGTCAAGGCCCTGGACGTGGACCCAGCCGCCCCCCCGGCGGACATTGCCCGGGCCATTGTGTCGGAAATGTTTGCCTGCGACGCCACCGTGGAGGTGGGGGTGGGGCCCCAAGGGAGGCAGCGCTTTGAGTTGGCCCCCCTGCCCCCTGCCGAGGGACAAAACCCCCTTTCCCCCGGGTTTGTGGCCCTCATTTCCGGCGGGGCCAAGGGTTTGGGCGCTGTTTTTGCCCGCGCGCTGGCCCAAAAATATGCCTGCCGCCTCTTTTTGCTGGGACGCTCCCCCCAAAATGAGCAAACCCAGGCCCTCCTCGCCCAGTTGCTTTCCCTGGGCGCAACGTCCGCCCACTATGCCTGCGTGGACGTCTGCCGCCCCGAGGCGGTAGCCGCCTATGCCGAGGAAATACGCCAAAAACACGGCGGCGTTGAGGTGCTGGTACACGCCGCGGGGGTGCTTTCCGACGCCCTCGTGGAAAACAAAAGCGCGCAGGCCCTCGCCCAGGTGGTGGACACCAAGGTGGGCGGGGCGCAGGCCCTGCTGGCGGCGGCCCCCGAGGCCCAACGCCTCGTCGTCGTCGGCTCCTGGGCCGGACGCTTCGGCAATGCGGGACAGACGGACTATAGCGCGGCCAACGCCATGGCCGCCCGGCTTTGCCACATGGCCCCCCCCGGCCTGCGCGCCGTCTCCATCGCCTTTCCCCCCTGGGAGGGCAGCCATATGGCCAAAAACATTCCCGCTTTCCGCAGGCAACACATGCAGGCGGCCGGGGTGCCCTTCCTCTCCGAGGAGGAGGGTACCGCCCTCTTTTTGAGGGTATTGGAAGGGGAGGAGGGGGAGGTGGCGGCAACCCTCAACCCCTGGAGTCCCCCCCTCCCATGGAAAACCCCACTCTCCATCTCCCACAAAACCCACCCCTACCTTGAAGACCATCTGCTGGCCGGCAAAACCGTCTTCCCCCTGGCCAACGCTGTGGACTTGTGCGCCCAGGCCTTTTTGGACAGTTTGCCCGCCCCTGCCCCCACCCCTGCCCCCCCTGCCTTGGAAATGGGCCCCCTGCAACTGCACCACAGCCTGCATGTGGAAGGGCCTACCCCGGTGGAGGTGGCGCTGGTACGCCAAAAGGGGCACGGCAAGGTTTCCCTCAAGGCCAAGGGGAAACTGTGCTATGAGAGTGGGGTTTGCCTGGCGACTTCCCTCGAAGCCCCCCTGCCGCCCCCCCTGCCCCCTGCCGCCCCCCTGCCGCTGAGTGTGGAGGCTTTTTATGCGCGCTACACCTTCCATGGGCCGCGCTTCCAGGGCCTGCTTTCCGTGGAGGCCCTCGGGGACAGCGTCGTCCAGGGTTGGGTGGACTCGGCCAAATTGGCGGACTGGGAGGCCCACAGCCCCCGCCAAAACTGGGCCGTCAACCCGCGGGTGCTGGACGCAAGCTTTCAGTTGGCCGGTTATTGGGCTTGGCTGAAGCACCAACAGGCCGGTTTTCCCGTGGGGTTTGAGCGGTTTGTACAAATGGGGCCCCTGGAGGGGAGGGTGTTGTGCACGGTGGAGGTGGAGGAGAAAACCGAGGACGGGGTGGTGGCCAACCTCTGGTGGCATAACGCCCAGGGGCGTCTTTTGGGGTTTATGCAAAAGGCCCGGGCCCAACTGCGCGCCAAAGGGGAGCATTTCGGCAAGGGGGAGGGGGGGGCTAAACCTCAACCCGACGCCGGCCCTAACCCCAACTCCAACCCTAACCCTATGCCCCCCCCTGTTGGGGAGCCCTCCAGCTACCGTGTGGAGTTATTCCCTGAGTATGTGGAGTTGAAGGCCCGTATGGCCTGGTTGGAAGGCCTGGGCGTACAAAACCCCTATTTCGGCGTGCACGAGTCCATTTGCAAAAACACCACGCAGGTGAATGGCAAGCCCATGCTGAATTTCTCCTCCTATAACTATGTCGGCAACTCCGGGGACGCGGTGGTGAGTGAGGCCGCCAAGGAGGCCATTGAGCGCTATGGCTCCTCGGTTTCCGCCAGCCGTATGGCCTCGGGGGAAAAGCCCCTCACGCTGGAGTTGGAGCGGGCTTTGGCCGAGTTTTTCGGCACGGAGGACTGCATTGTCCTCGTCAGCGGACATGCCACCAACGTTACCGTTATTGGGCATATGCTGGGGCCGCAGGACTTGGTGGTGCACGACGCGCTGGCGCACGACTCTATTATACAGGGGGCCCAACTTTCCCGGGCCAAACGCCGCCCCTTCCCCCACAATGACTGGCAAGCCCTGGACAGAATATTGGGCAGCATACGCGGGGAGTTTCGCCGCGTCCTCATCTGCATTGAGGGGGCCTATAGCATGGACGGGGACATTCCCAATTTGCCCCAATTTGTGGAGGTGAAAAAGCGCCACGCGGCCTTGCTGTTGGTGGACGAGGCCCACAGTGCGGGCGCCGTCGGCCCTACCGGCCGCGGCATTGGCGAATATTATGGCATTCCCCGCGGGGAGGTGGACTTGTGGATGGGGACGCTTTCCAAGTCCTTTGCCAGTTGCGGCGGTTATATTGCGGGCTCCCACGCGCTTGTGGAGTGGTTGAAATATACCGCGCCGGGTTTTGTCTATTCCGTGGGCATTTCCCCCCCCAACGCCGCCGCCGCCCTCGCCTCCCTGCGCCAACTCCAAGCCCACCCCCAGCGCGTGCAAAAACTCCAGGCCAACGCGACGCTGTTTCTCCAACTTTTGCATGAGCGCGGCATTAACACCGGCATGTCCAAGGACACCCCCGTGGTGCCCGCCATTGTGGGCAACTCCTATGTTTGCCTCAAACTCTCCGACGCCCTCAAGCGCCGCGGCATTAACGTGCAGCCCATTTTGCACCCCGTGGTGGAGGAGTCCGCGGCGCGGTTGCGGTTTTTTCTTTCCAGTCTGCACAGCGAGGAGGAGTTAAGGCATACGGCGGAGGTGTTGGGGGAGGAGTTGGGGCGTTTATGGAAAGAGGTGGAGGCAAGTTTGGGGGCTTCGCCCCCATAGCCCCCTACTTTAAAAGGCCGCCCCGCCAGGGGCGAATAAAAACACTCTATGGGAGCCCTCCTAAAAAATTGTAGAAATTAAAACCAAAACCACCTTAAATCCTATACCTCATGAGTGAGCAGATACACCCTGGGGAGGGGGGGGGCTATGGTTTCCCTACCTTAGCCTTAGGGGAGGCTTGTCTTCTACCCCAGGGTATTGGGTTATGGGTAGCACCGCTAGAGGAAGAGGTTAACTCTAACTCTGGCCCCGCCCTCAGCCCCAGGGAAAATACCCAATGGCAAGCCCTCTCGCACCCCCGCCGCCGCCTTGAGTGGAAACAGTCCCGGCAAATGGCCAAGGGGTTGCTGTCCAAAACCCTGGGGGGCCCGGCCGAGTCCTTTGAGCTTTTGTCCCAGGAGGAGGGGCCGCCCCTGGTATTACGGGGGGGGGAGGTATGGGCGGAGGGGCAGCTTTCCATTTCGCATACCCCCTGTTATGTGGGGGTCGCCTTTGCGCCTTTCCCCGTGGGGCTGGACATTTGCGACAAGGCCGACGAGGCGCGCATAGGGCGCATTGCCCACCGCGCCTTTTCCGAGGCTGAAAGGGCGCTTTGTGGGGCCTGTCCGCAGGGGCCGGCAGCCTTGTGGGCCCTCAAGGAAGCCGCCCTCAAAATGCAAGGCGGCGGCGTATTCCGCCCGGGGCTTGCCTCCATTAGCGTCCACCAACTCTGCCCCCCCCTCCTTAACTCCCCGCGGGCTAAGGCCCAACTTTATGCTTTGCCCCTGGCCTATGTGGCGCTGGTGTTTGGCTAGGCCCCCCCCTTCACCAAAGCCACCAACATTTCCAATACCTCCGGGTGTGTTTTTAAAAACCCCACGGCCTCTTTGGGGGTTTGGCCCAGGCGCGTGTCGTCCAACAACAGGCCGCCCCCGCTGCGCTCTACTACCTTCGCCGCTAACCCCATTTCTAAGGCTTCGGTAGCCCTGCATAGGCCCCTTTCAAAATACATTTCAAACTCGACGGGCTCTGCGGGGGGCGCGCATTTGTTTTTGGCCACGCTGACGCGCGCGCGCATGCCCACGGCTTTGGCGTCCTCCTTCAAAATATGGACACATTCCACCTGGCAACGTATGGACGAAAGGAATTTAAGCGCAACGCCCCCAGGGGTATTAGCGAGGGAGGGTGGAGGGGAGGCAGCATAGCGCAACTGGTTAATGAGGAGCAGGGCGCACGAGGAGTTGGACAAGGGCCCCGACAATTTGCGCAGGGCATGGCTGAGCGTTTGGGCCTGCAAGTTGCCCTGCAAGGCCTGCTCGGACTCCATTTCCGCTTTGGGAAGCAAGGCGGTGACAGAGTCCACCACCACCAAGTCCACCGCATTGTTGTGCAGCAAGCGCTCCACGACGCCCCAGGTTTGCTCGGCCGTGGAAGTCCGAATAAAAACCAACTGCTCTGTTTGCACGCCCAATTTTTGGGCATAGGCCGCATTCAACGCGTGCTCCGCATCCACAAAAGCCGCAACGCCCTCCTGGGCTTGGACGGCGGCTATGGCCAGGAGGGCCAAGCTGGTTTTGCCGGAGCTGTCCTGTCCGGACAACTCCGTAATGCGGCCCCGCGGGTAGCCGCCGCACCCCAAAGCCCTGTCCAAAGCCAGCGAGCCCGTAGGCACGCTGCCTATGGGCGCCAAAGAAAGCTGTCCACCCAACTGGACGGCCGTCTCTTTCCCAAACTGTTTTTCAACGCCGCGCAGAATTTCCGTCAACCGATTGAATTTTTCTGACCAAACGCCCATTTAAGTTTCCCTTTGCTTTCCAAATTTCAAAAAAACAACGCATGGAATTTTCTTTGTGCAGAAAAAACCCTCCACAATTCACACTGTATGTCTGGCTGCACAACCCACCATATATTTATGGCAGCAAATTCTATGCCGGTTTAAGTTTTAGGTATTTGAAGGAGGCCTGAAAAAAAACACGTCTCGTTGAAACGCTGTTGGGCATGAAACGCCTTTTGCATAAATGGTAATGTTTTTTCAGGTATGGACGAAGTCAGCACAGAGGAAACCCCACAGGAGGAAAGCTCATGTTAAAATATGATAGAGGTTGGACAGCCGCAGTGGCGTGGTTGGCGGTAGGGATGTTGGCTTTGGGAGGCATGTCTTCTGCGCAGGCGCAGACGCGCAATGCAGAGAAAAAGACGACGGCCTCTGAGTCAAAACCCGCCTCCAAGTCTTCAACAAACCACTCTGGCGAGAGCGACGCGCCTCGGAGCAATGCCTCCCACTCAGAGTCCAGCACAAACTGGCATGCGCCCGGGCATTTGTTGGACAGCAGCGAGCAGAGACGCGCGCACCAAATTGCCATTACGCTGAACATTCCGTGGTGGTTTTGGGGGACTTTCCCGCTTTCCATCAGCGCCCGCTACCACCTGCCCATCGTCCACAATGGCTTTATTCCTGCCGTTAACGAATGGTTTGGGCTGGAGTTGGGCGCGGACTTCACCGCTTGGTTTGCGGGCACCAGGCTTGGGGGCAGCGGAAGCATTTTCATGTTCAGCCTTCCCGTTGAAGCTTTTTGGGCTTTCCGCATCCTGCCCACACTTGCGGCCTATGTGAAGGCGGGGTTTGGGTTGGAGTTTATTTTCTACCCCTCCTGGGCGGGCAGCGGCTACTACTACTCTACCTGGGGACTCAGGGACTATTCCGGCTTCCACTTCAGCGCGCACCCCATTTTCCAGCACGGCATCATGTGGAATTTCTCTGAAAGCGTCAACCTGCGCGCAGAAGTCGGCTACCCCCACATCGTCAGCATCGGCATAGGCTTCCACCTTTTCTAGGCCAGGGGTTTTTAACCTCCAGGCATAGGAGGGGGGCAGGGTAGCCTCCCTCCTCTTATAGGACGGCCCATACAATACCCGGGCGCCCTAGGGCTCCCTCGGGTAGCCCCTCCCCTAACCTCCATAAGCATAAGGGTACCCCGCATAAACCAGGGAGGACAGCATAGGCCCCCCCCTCCCACCGCTCAACCCCAGGGGGGGCGGCATATGGAGAACCTCCCGGCTTCTGAAACCCAGGGGGGGAAGCGTATGGAGAACCTCCCGGCTGCTGAAACCCAGGGGGGGCGGCATAGGGACCCCCTCCCGGCTGCTTAAACCCAGGGGGGGCGGCATAGGGACCCCCTTCTCGCTGCTCAACCCCAGGGAGGGCGGCGTGCAGCACAATGGGCTTGAGGCCCGCCTGCAAAAGCCCTGCGGCAAAACCCAGGCGGTGCTCTATGCTGGAGGCCAGTCTCCAAATACGTCCGGGGAAGGCCCCCTCCCATTCGCTGGGGGGCAGCGGGGGGGAGGCCAGCAACACCACGCGCGCGTCGGCCTCCATGAGGCTGCGCAGCACCTCAAGCTTCGCCTCCATACCCGGCGGCCTTAAAGGCGCCGCCCCCTCGGGCAGCTCGGACAGTTGTAGGTGTATCAGCAGGGGCTTGTGCGCGGCCTTGGCTCGCCTTAATACCCCCTCTAGGCCCCCTATGTCCTGAGTAGCCCCTAACAGGGGCCATAGGGAAATACCCCAACCCCCTAGAAGGGCCTTTAGGTCCTCTAAAGCTAAAAAAGGGCCTCCCCCCCTTTCCCCTCCCCCCCCACGGCGCAACAATAGCCCCAGCCAGGGCAACTGAGCTGCCCCCTCCCGGCATAGGGCTTCTAAACTCCCACGGTATAAGGGGTATTCCTCCTCTAATACCACCACCACCCTGCCCCCGTGCGCGCAGCGCCGACGGCCCTCCAACAACCCCAAGGCCTGCGCCAGGGCCGCGGGGCCGTGGCTTGTGTCGAATAGGTCCTGCGGGTGGGGCAAGGCCTGGGCTTGCAAGGGCGTCAAAAAACCCGGCACGTGCCCCGTCAGCAGCCTATGCGCCAAGGCCAGGGAGGCCTCTTCAAATAATATCGCGTCATAGGGGTTTCTAAATATACGGTGGAGGGCTACCGTTAATTCTACTGCGGCCATAGCCCGCTCAAACCCGGGCGGCTTGCTGCTTTGCATGTGTTGCTTCAACGCCTCACACAGTTGCGGCAAAACCTCCGCGGGAAGCTGGCGTATGGCTTTGGGGAAGGGCAGGCTTTCCCACGGCGTCAATGCTTGCGCTCCACGGAAAAACGCGCAAGGCCGGCCAAAAGCCCGGGGGTAGGCTCCACCCGGCTGAGGGCCGACAGCGCCGTCTCCACCTGCTGCGCGGCCATGGCTTGGGCCTTCTCAAAACCCAATACCGCGGGGAAAGTCGCACGGCCGGCTGCCGCGTCCGCCCCTGTCGGCTTGCCCATGGCCTCGGGCGTTGCAACCACGTCCAACAAGTCATCCGCAATTTGAAAGGCCAGCCCCACGGCTTCGCCATAGGTTTCGGCGGCCTCCAGGGCTTGGGCGTTTCCGCCCGCGGCCACCACGCCCATGCGGCATGCGGCTTTTATCAGGGCCCCCGTTTTCATTTTGTGCAGGCGCAGCAAATAGTCCAATTCCGCGGGGCGGCCTTCGGCGGTGTCTAACACTTGCCCTCCTACCATACCCAAAGCCCCGGCTGCCCCTGCTAACTCCTGGCATAAACGTGCCCGTATACCGGCCTCCTCAGCGGAAAATACGGCGCCCAAAGGCCCGGCCAGCGCCGCAAAAGCCTCCGTCAGCAAAGCGTCCCCGGCCAAAATGGCCATGGCCTCGCCGAATTGTTTGTGGTTGGTGGGACGTCCGCGGCGCAAATCGTCGTCGTCCATGGCGGGCAAGTCGTCGTGGATGAGGGAATAGCAGTGCACCATTTCAACGGCCATGGCCGCGTCATAGGCGCAAGGCTGCAAAGGCCCCAGCGCCTGCGCAAAACCCAGGCACAACACAGGGCGCATGCGCTTGCCGCCGTCCAAAAGGGAATAGGCCATGCTTTGGGCAAGGCGACTGGGCACGTGCGCCCAGCGGCTTTGCGTATATTCCAACAGCCGCGCTTCAACGGTTTGCTGCAAAGAGTGCTGCTGGGACTGCCAGGGGGGTGTATGCATGTTTTGCCTTTTTTGTCGGAAGCTAAACGCCAACACTAGAGCGTTTTGGGTTTAAGTCTATACACTTTTTAAGGGGGTTGTTTCGCCTGCGGCGGGCTGGGTAAAAAATATTTCTTTCGCCCTACGGGCCGTTTTTAAAATTCCCCCCCCGGAGGGCAAAAAAACCGTTTTAGAAACAGCCGGGCCGCAGGCCCAAAAAAAGCCGCCTCAATAACCCCGCAAGCGTACAATAAGGGTATTGGCTACATTCTCCGGCAAGGCGGCATAATGATCGAACCGCATCGAGAAGGAAGCCCTCCCTTGCGTCTTGGAGCGCAAATCCGTCGTATAGCCGAACAGCTGCGCCAAGGGCACCAGGGCGTCAATGGCTTGCACCCCCTGCCGAGGACTCATCGCCAAAATTTTCCCGCGACGCGCGCCTAAGTCGCCCATGACGTCCCCCATAAAAGCCTCGGGCGTGAGGACTTCACAACGCATGACAGGCTCCAACAATACCGGCATCGCCTTGTTGCAGGCCTCGCGAAAAGCCATGGAAGCCGCAATCTTGAAAGAAATTTCGTCCGAGTCCTTCTCGTCAAAACTGCCCCCCAATAACACTACTTTTAAGTCTACCAGGGGGTAGCCCGCTAAAACCCCACTGGTGGTTGCCTCCACTACCCCTCGCTCTATGGACGGTATAAACTCCGAGGGTATCTCCTCCTCACCCTCTAATACACTCTCAAACTTTAAACCCGCTCCCGTCGCCCCCGGCTCTACGCGCAACAGCACGTGGCCATAGAGTCCCTTGCTGCCGGACTGGCGTATGTATTTGCCCTCGCCTTCCGCAGGCTGCGTCACCGTCTCCCTATAGGCCACTTGAGGCTCGCCTACGTTGGCTTGCACTTTGTATTCGCGAAGCAGGCGGTCCACCACAATCTCCAGGTGCAACTCGCCCATCCCCGCCACAATCGTTTGCCCCGTCTCCTCGTCAATGCGTACGCGAAAGGAAGGATCTTCAAGGGACAACTTCTGCAAAGCCAAGCCCAACTTCTCCTGGTCCTCCTGGCTTTTGGGCTCCAAGGCCAAGTCAATGACGGGCTCCGGAAAATCTATCTTCTCCAGCAAAATGGGCTGGCCTTCCACACAAAGCGTGTCGCCCGTCGCCACATTCTTCAGGCCTACAATCGCACAAATGTCCCCGGCCAAACACAGGGACAACTCTTCGCGCTTGTCCGCACGCATTTGCGCCAAACGCCCCGCCCGCTCGCGCTTGCCCTTCGAGGCGTTATAAACCACCGTCCCCGCCTTTAGCATGCCGGAATAAACCCGTACAAAGGCCAAAGAGCCAAAACTGTCGGACATAATTTTGAATACCAAGGCCGCAAAGGGGGCCTCGTCACACGTCTCGCGCTCAGCCTCCGCCTGCGTCTTGGGGACTTTGCCCTTCACAGGGGGAATGTCCAGGGGGGAGGGCAAATAGTCGACAATGGCATCAATCAGGGGTTGTACGCCACGGTGTTTGAGGGAGGAGCCGCATAATACGGGGAATAGCTTTAGCGCTATGCAACCCTTGCGTAGGGCGATACCTATTTCCTCCTCGCTGATATCACTGCCGTCCCCCTCTAAAAATTTTAGCATTAAACCGTCGTCTACCTCGGCTACCTGCTCCAACAACTTCATACGCGCGGCCACAGCCTGCGGCGCATAGGCCTCGGGTATCTCCAACACCCTCACGTTGGAAGCCTCTTCGCTCTCCTCAAAATAGAGGGCCTTCATCCGTATTAAGTCGATGGCCCCCACATATTTGTCTTCGCTGCCCATCGGCAGTTGCAAAGCACAGGCATTGGCGCCCAGACGCTCGCGTATGGAGTGCACAGAGGCCTCAAAGTCCGCGCCTATTCTGTCCATTTTATTAATGAAGCAAATGCGGGGGACGTGGTATTTGTCGGCTTGGCGCCAAACGGTTTCGGATTGGGGCTCTACCCCACTCACCGCGTCAAAAACGGCTACCGCCCCGTCCAATACACGCAAGCAGCGCTCTACCTCTATGGTGAAGTCTACATGTCCCGGTGTATCTATAATGTTAATGCGGTATTTTTGTCCTCTACGTTCCCAAAAGGCGCTGATGGCAGCGGAGGTAATGGTAATGCCCCGCTTGCGCTCCTGCTCCATAAAGTCGGTGGTGGTATTGCCCGCATCCACATCCCCCATTTTGTGGATGGCGCCGGTATAATAGAGAATGCGCTCCGTCGTTGTCGTTTTGCCCGCATCAATGTGGGCCATAACGCCAATGTTTCTATAGCGCTCGATGGGGTATTCGCGCGCCATGCGCATTCTCCAAAAACCTTCGAGGAAACCCTGCTTCGCCTAACAGCGCCTGCTTTGCCTACCAGCGGTAGTGCGCAAACGCTTTGTTGGCTTCGGCCATTTTGTGCGTGTCTTCGCGCTTCTTCACCGAGGCCCCACGGTTGTTCGCCGCATCCATTATTTCCGCGGCCAAACGCTCCACCATGGTTTTTTCGCCACGCGCCTTGGCATATTGTATCATCCACCGCATCCCCAAGGCTACCCGCCTGTCTTGGCGCACCTCAACGGGGACTTGGTAGTTGGCCCCACCCACGCGGCGGCTCTTCACCTCAAGCACGGGCTTCACGTTTTCGAGGGCCTTCTTGAAAGTCTTCAGCGGGTCTTCCTTGGAGCGCTCCTCCACCAATGCGAAGGCGTCATAGCAAAGGTGCTCCGCTATGGACTTGCGCCCCCCCGTCATTAAGTCGTTTACAAACTTCGTAATCAACCTGTCCTGGTATTTGGGGTCCGGCAGAATTTTTCTCTTATTCGGGACGCGACGACGCGGCATTTCTCATTTCCTCTGCTGTTTCAAAGTCGACATATTGGAAGCCTAGGCGGGGTGTGGACACTTAGCTGGGCTTCTTCGCACCATATTTGGAGCGGGACTGTTTGCGGTTTTGCACCCCCACCGAGTCCAGGCGGCCGCGAACAATGTGGTAGCGTACACCCGGCAAGTCCTTGACGCGCCCCCCCCTTATCATCACCACGGAGTGCTCTTGGAGGTTGTGGCCTACGCCGGGGATATAGGAAGTCACCTCAATCCCATTCACGAGACGAATGCGGGCCACTTTGCGGATAGCGGAGTTGGGCTTCTTCGGTGTGGTGGTATAAACACGGGTGCAAACACCGCGCTTCTGCGGGCATTCCTTCAACGCAGGGCTTTTGCCCTTGATGACGAGTTTCTGACGCCCCTTGCGTATAAGCTGATTGATGGTTGGCATAGCGTTTTAGACGGGTACTTCTGGAATACGGTTAAAAGGAGGGCTCAAGTACACATTTTGCTCCCCCCTGTCAAGTCCCTTGTGCGGCGCCCCATTTTTGCCGTCAGGCGGCTGGGGGGGGGGAATATTCAAGGAGATAGGGTCAGGACTTTCCCCCCTCCCCACCTCGCAGGGGCCTGTCCATCAATACCGCATCCTCCCCATCTTTGTAGTAGGCCTTCCTACAGCCTACCCGTATAAACCCCAAATGGCCATAAAGGGTTAGGGCCGGCAGGTTGCTTTGGCGTACCTCCAGGCTCAGCTTCTCCATCCCCAGCTCCCTGGCCAGATGCTCCGCCTCCTCCATTAACCTGCGCCCACACCCCCGACGGCGGTGCTCGGGCAAAACACAGAGGGTTAGGACTTGCATCTCGTCTAATACCTTTAAAAATAAGCCGAAACCTAAGAGTCGGCCCCCCTCCTCTATGCCCCAACCCCACGCCCCCTCTAAACCCATCGCCTCCCCTAACATACCCATCCCCCACGGGCTTGAGGAACAGCTCTCCTCAATGTGCGCCAACTGCGGCAAATCCTCCCTATGGACAACCCGTAATCTCATAGCCCACCACGGGAAACCTTTAATAAAATTCTTACGTCCGCCTTCCTCCTCTGCGCCTCCAACTCTTGTTTGGACAAAAGCTGAAACTTCTCCTCATAAAGCCGAGTCCTCACTTGCGCCTCCGTTAAACCCGGCGAAGCTTTGCGCGCTTTCTCTATCTCCGTGTCGTTGGGCTGCGCACGCAGCCGTATTTTGGCTTGGAGGTTGCTCTCCGCACGCACAATACGCTCCAGTATGGCCACAACATCCGCAGAGTCCATGTCATGCTTCTGCAAAAATTGCTGGTATTGGGCCTCCGGGCCCAAGGCCTTCTTCACTTGCTCGCCCATCAGCGCTACCGCACTCAACTGCTCTATGCTCAGTTCCGTTTTTTCGCTGCCGGCTGCCCAAAGACGGTGCGCTATCACCATGTCCAAAAGCGCCGGCCAACTGTCCTGCGGAATCTGCTCCAAAAGCTGAGGCGAAACACCCGTGCGCAACACATTCAACTGCGCCTCAAACTTCAACTGGGAAAGCAAAATAACCTCGCCGTTCACCATGGCGGCAATGCCGTCTTCAAGTTTTGCACCCTTTTCTTCAGCCCAAACCTTTGCAGACAGGCTTCCCATGGTTAGACAAAGAAAAAGCCCTGCCCAAAGGCCCCGTCTGGGCCGGCAATCCAGTTGCATTGCTTTCAATTGCAGCATAGAGCGTTCTCACCATGTCGGACAGCTATTATGACATTCTCGGCATATCACCCCAGGCCTCTGAGGCGGAAATAAAGAAAGCCTATAGACGCCTTGCCAAAAAATATCACCCCGACGTTAACCCCAATGACAAAAATGCCGAAGAAAAATTCAAAGAACTGAACAAAGTCTTTGAAGTCCTCGGCGACAAAAAAAAACGCGCCCTCTATGACGAGTTCGGCGCTGAGGCCGAAAGCTTCGGCTTTGACGAGAAAAAAGCCCAGGCCTACCGCACTTATAAACAGGGCGCCCCCTCAGGCTTCCGCTTTGAGCAGGGCTTCGGCCACGGCCCCCATGGGGAGGGCCCCGGGTTTGACTTCGAGTCCTTCTTCGGACAAATGTTCGGCCGCCGCTCCCCCCCCCGCGCCCCCACAAAAGGCGTTGACTTCCACATGCGTATGACCCTCAACCTCGCAGAGGCCGTGCGCGGCGTGGAACGCAAAATCCAAATGAATGGCAAAAGCTTGGACGTCAAAATACCGGCGGGCGTCGACAAAGGCTCCCAAGTCAGACTGGCCAAACAGGGCGCGCCCGGCGAGCACGGAGGACCCCCAGGGGACTTGTATATTGAGGTGGATGTGCTCCCTCACCCCATCGTTAAAAGGGAGGGGAATAACCTCTCTATGGAGCTGCCCCTGAGCCTTAGGGAAGCTGCCCTGGGGGCTGAAGTCCAAGTGCCTACCTTTAGCGGCTCTGTTACCGTTATGGTGCCCCCCGGTACCCAGTCGGGGACACGGCTGCGCCTGAAACAAAGGGGGGTACCCTCCCTTAAGGGGAATGCTATCGGTAACCTCTACCTGATTGCCCAAATCCACGTGCCCCCCCTGGAAAACCCTACCCATATCCATGCCGTTGAACATTTGGAATCCGCTTATAAAACCCATGTGCGTGAGCGCTTGAAACTTTAGCGCCTTGTGGAGAAATATTTTGGGACTCTTCGATATTTTTAGCCGCTCCCCAGCCCAAAAAGCTGAAAAACTCAAAACCAAACTCTCTCAGAAATATGGAGACCCCAGCATAAGACAGGCCGCCATTGACGCCTTGGGCGCCTTGTATGTGCCGGAGGCTACCGAGGCCCTCCTCTCCCGCTTCACCTTCTCCGTGGAACCCCAAACCCGAGACACCGAAGAAAAAGAAACCGTCTTCGAAATTTTGAGCGAGCGCGGAGAGGCCGCCGTCGAAACCACTCAGGCCTTCCTCAAACGCTATGAAAACGGCACCAGCTGGGCCCTGCGCGTCTTGGAAAACCTCCTCCCCGAGGAGCAAACCCTCGCCTTCGTCTGCGAGTTCCTTCAGAAACTCTCGCGTACCTATACGCGCTCCTCGGAGAAAAAACGGGTCTTCCTCCAATATGTCGTCGATAAACAACACCCCGCTATCCCCTCCGCTGCCCTCCCCTTCCTTGAGGATATGACCGATGACGTTAAAATTAACGCCCTCCTCGTCCTCGCTAAACACCCCAGCGAAGAGGCCCGTGTGCCCATCCTTGAGTTGCTGCTCGCCCCCTCTACCGCTAAGCGCGTCCAAATGCAGGCCCTCGAAACCCTCCACGCCTCGGGCTTGCCCGTCCAAGGCTTTCGCGAAAAAGTCGAAGCCCTCCTTTCCCCCCCCTGGTACCTGAACCGCGCAGGCGTCTTGCGCCGCTTGGACGAGTCCATCCACCCTAACGAAGACAAATGATAGCCCCCGTCCTCCAACATTATAGAAACCTATTCGCTCAGGCCCTCTCCCAAGCCCTCCCCGCCCCCCTCGCCGAAGTGGAAAAACTTCTCAAACCTGCTGAGGAAGTCCACGGGGACTTCACCCTCCCCATGTTCTCTTGGGCCAAACACGCCAAAAAAAACCCCGCCCAACTGGCTGCCCAAATTGCCCCCCTACTCCACATTGAGGGCCTTCAAGTCCATGCCCAAGGCCCCTATGTCAATGCGCGCCTCCTCCCCATGCCCTTCGCTGCTGAAGTACTCAGGGCGACGCGCTTAGAGGGCGCAGCTTATGGCTGCGGCACTTCAGGCGCCGGCAAAACCGTCGTTATTGACTTCTCCTCCCCTAATATTGCTAAGCCTATTGCCTTCCACCATATACGTTCTACCGTTATTGGTAATGCCTTGGCTAACCTCCACAGGGCCCAAGGCTGGAATGTCGTCGGTATCAATTACCTCGGGGACTGGGGCAAACAATTCGGCCTCGTGGCCGCAGGCTTCGCCCTCTTCGGCGACGAAACCCAAAAACACAACATGCGCCACCTGGTCGACGTCTATGTCAAAGCCAATGCCAAGGCGGAAAAGGAGCCGGCCTTCGACGAAAAAGCCCGCGCCTTCTTCGCACGTATGGAGGCCGGAGAGGCGGCGGCTTTGGCCCTCTGGCGTGAGTTTAGGGAGGCTTCTTTGGTGGACTTTAGGGCCCTCTATGCGCGGCTGGGCATCCACTTTGAGGCCTATGAGGGGGAGAGTTTCTATCAGGGTAAAATGGAGGGGGTTATTGAGGATATTTCCCATAGCCTGGGCACCTGTACCTCCCAGGGGGCCCTTATTGTTAACCTGCCCTATGCCGACGGTGAACCCCCCATCCTCCTCAAAAAAAACGATGGCTCTACCCTCTATGCCACCCGGGACTTGGCCGCAGCCGTGGACCGTTTCGAGCGTTTTGCCTTCGACAAGTCCCTCTATGTCGTCGCCGCGGACCAGGCCCTGCACTTTCGCCAAGTTTTTTCCGTGCTCGAAAAAATGGGCAAGCCCTGGGCCACACGCCTGGCGCACGTCGCTTTCGGCCGCGTACACGGCATGAGTACGCGCAAAGGGCAGCTGCACCTTTTGTCGGAAGTCCTCGACGAAGCCCAGGCCCGCGCCTTGGAAAAAGTGCGCGACAACATGGCCCAGGGAAAAATCCACAGCGAGGCGCCCGAAGCTTTGGCGGAGCAAATCGGCCTGGGGGCCATTGTGTTTGGGGACTTAAAAAACCGGCGTAGCACGGACTATGTTTTTGACTGGGAGGAGGTGCTGAGTTTTGAGGGGCATACCGGGGTTTATGTGCAATATGCCTATGCGCGCGCCTCGGCTATTTTAAAAAAGGCGGTTAACCCCTCTGGCTGCCCCCCTAACCAGCCTAGCCCCTCTGGTCACCCTAGCCCCCCCTCCTTGGAAGGGCCCTATCCCTTGGAGGACGCTTGTGCCGAGGAGTTGAGGCTGCCCGAGGAGCAAAGCCTCTTGCGGTGGGTGGCCAAATTGCCGGAGCTTGTCCAGGAGGCTGTGGAGCAGAATGAGCCTTCCTTCATTGCGCGCTGGCTGCTGGACGGGGCCGCGGCCTTCAGCCGTTGGTATACGCTGGGGAACCAGGACAGGAGCAAACGGGTGCTCGTCGAGGACAACCCGCGTTTGCGCTGCGCACGCCTGGCCCTCGTGGAAGCCGTGCGTACGGCGCTGGGCGCGGGCCTTCGCTTGTTGGGCATTGCTGCGCCTCAAAATATGTAGGGGGGGGTTTTTCGCCTGCGGCGGGCTTGTAGGAATTCCCCTCCTCGGAGGGAAATTTTTTATGCAAGAATGCGGCAGGCGAAAAAACAACGTCCGCAAGGTGAAAGAAATGTTTTTGAAACAGCCCGGGCCGTAAGCCCAGGAAATAACCCCCCCTCTCTAAAGACAAAAAAAAGCGGAGAGGCCTCAACAACAAGCCCCCCCGCCCTTTTTGAAGTTCCTCCCCACAATGTTGCTCTGCGGGGACTTCGGGTTGCCCCGAATCAGTGGATGAGATAGCACTCGCGGACTTGGGTGTTGCCCTTGGTGTCCACATATACCCTATAGGCGCCGACTTCATAGACGCCCGCTGCGTTGTTGGCTATGAGGAGCGTCTTCTCAATGCTTTGCTGCGTGCCATCTGAATAGACTTCCACAATTTGGAGGGTCAGCTCATTCTTGTTGCCATTGAGTTTCTGGACGGAAGCCGACGGCGTTGCGCGGACAAGTTCCACCTTGCCGTTGTCCTCAAGGCCAATGCTGAAAGGCTGCGTGAAAGCAATGCCGGTCTTGCTCTTCAACTGAGCGCGCACATAGTTGCCAATCGCCGCTTCATGCTCGCCCAGCAGAAGGGTTTCGCCTGTGGCAATCACCACACCGTCGGCAATCCATTCCACTGTCTCATAGTCCGCACCGCTGATGCGAATGCTGCCGTTTGCACGGTCCACCTCAATTTTGGAAATGCGGGGCGTGGGCTGCTCCAAAAGATAGAGGGTTGCGGTGCTGCCGTCGCCGCGCACCTCACCGCCCGTTGGATAAGTCCGGTTGATGCCGTCCAGGCGCGAAACGCGGCTGACGGCATAGAAAGCGCCGCTTTCCATCGCGAGGCGCGTTGCTGCTTGAGTCAACTCGGGCATCAACATGACATTCCATGAATAGCCCGTGGCGTTGATGCTGTGCGTATCGTCATTTGAGAAGCCCCAGACGAAACGGCCCTGGGGCATGGTTTGTTTCAAAATGTTGTCCCACAAAATGCGGTCGCTCTTGGACTCGTTGTCAATCTTATTCACAATCTCCATGCCCAGACAGGAGGGATAGGCCATAAAGAGGGAGACATATTTTTGGACTTGGGCAGGGTTATTGGAGGCGGCCATGGAGGTGGCGTCGTTGCTGTTGGAGCCACCCGTATAACGTCCCGGGTGGTTGAGGTGTGTTATGCCGCCCAAGGCCTCAACCGCGGCGATGGTGCTCGCCATGGTTGCGCCCGAAGCGTTGTTGAAAGGGGCGAAGAAGGAGTTGATGTGGTCCGTTACCGACTGCTCATCCGTGTTGTCCAGGCCCATCATCCCCCGGCCGTTGCGGCCGACGCCGGCTTCTATTTCGGCTCTCCTTGCAGCCGTGACGCCGTTGCGGGCTTCCACCCAGTTGGGGGAGAGGACGTCGTGGTCCGTCAGCGCGTGAATGTCAAAACCTTTGGCATAGTGGTCTTCCACCATGGCCGCGACGGTGTTGCTGCCGTCGGAGTTGGTGGAATGCGCGTGAAAGTTGGCTTTGTATTGCCCATAAGCTTCCCAATCCACATTCTCATAGGGGTTAAAAACGGCATAAGTTTTGCCGGGGGCTGCTGCTTCAGCGGAGCCGAAACCCAGCATGCCGACAGCGAGAAGAGAAGAAAACAAGAGTGTTGCAATTTTCGAGTGTTTTTTATTCATAGGAAAACTCCCTCCTTTTGGGTTTTAGCAACGCCGGCCCCTCGCCTCCTCGCCCTTGTCCGCTAAGCCTTCACTGCTGACCGGCACGCATTCCATAAAAACCCCGCGTGGCTTTCCCATGTCGGCCAACCCATTTTTGCGTGACGTTTGGGCAACAACAAAGGACGTATCCACTCGGCATAGGTGGTTTTGCGCACCCGCGCCTTCCGTCCTGAAAACGGCCAACCGTGAAAAAGTCTCAGCGAAACAAAGCTAAACCTGTGTTTGGCGCAAAAATGTGTTAGGCGAGTGGGCCAGGCACTTTCTGCCTTTTGAGCCCTTTGCAAATGCCATGTTGCGCAACCTGTTTTGCATCGTCTTCACCGCTGTATGGACTGTCTTCTTGTGCGTTTTCGGAATCGCCCACGCGCTGCTTGCGCGCCGCTCCCCCTTCGTTACCTTTTTGGCCAGCCGCGTCTGGTCCCCCGGCTTGCTGTGGGCAGGAGGCGTCCAACTCAAAGTCGAAGGCCTCGAAAACATCCCCCCCAACCGGGCCGTCGTCTTTGTCAGCAACCACCAGTCCAGCGCGGACATACCGGCCTTGCTTTCCGTCCTGCCGCTGAATGTACGCTTTATCGCTAAACATGTGCTGGGCTATGTCCCTTTCCTAGGCTGGTACCTCTACTTCTCAGGCTTCATCCTCATCAACCGCTCCAAACGCCCCAAAGCCATTCGACAACTCAACCACGCCATAGAGCGCATCCGCGCAGGCACCAGCATTGTTGTCTTCCCCGAGGGGACGCGCAGCCCCAACGGCGAAATCTTCCCGTTTAAAAAGGGGGCCTTCGTCCTCGCCCTCAAAGCCGGCGTCCCCATTTGCCCCATCGCCATTGAGGGCTTCAGCAAGTTGATGCCTAAAAATTCGTGGGACATTCACCCCGGCCCCGTATACGTTAAAATAGGCCCCCCTATAGATACGGTAGCCTATGGGGATGAGCCGCTTCAACTTGCCAACGACGTCCGTAACCTTATTGTCCAGCAAAACCTGGCCCTCGGCGGCAAAGGCGCCTCCCCTGAAACACCCCCCCCGCCGGCCCCCTCTCCCCCCTCTCCCTAGGCCCCCCTATGAGACGCTTCCTCGCCTATACCCTCGTCTGCGCTTTGCTCGCTTGCCGTAGCCCCTCCGCTGCCTCCAACGAATTCCGCCTGGCCCTCGAAGCCCTCCAGGCCAATAAACCCGGCGAAGCTTTGCCTACCCTTGAGCGCCTTCACCAACAGGACAGCACCCAACTCGACGTCGCACGCGCCCTGGCCGAGGCCTATGTGCGGCTTGGACAAACCCAACAACTGCTGGCCCGCCTTCAAAACGACACGCGCCCCGTGGCTTTTTATATGCGCGGCCTCTTGTTTTATTCGCAACCCACTACGGCAGAAACCGAGGCCATTGCCGCCTTCAGGCAGGCCATTGCCCTGCAACCCAAAGAGGCTGAATTCCACTATAGGCTGGGCATCGCCCTCCTGGAGTTGGAGCGCGACCCCCAAGCCCTGGAGGCCCTCCAAACCGCCCTTCAACTCGCCCCTGATAAAGCCTCCTGGCAACTCCCCCTCGCTAAAACACACTTCAGGCTTGGAAAAAACGACGAAGCCCTCGCCGCCCTGCGCGCCTCCCTGGGCGGCGTGCTGACGCCAACGGAGCTTCAAACAGCCCAAAAACTCATGAATTCCCTCATGGACGCCAACGAGCATGTCCCCGTCTCTACCCAAGCTACCTTGGATGAGGCCATTCAATGGCTGAATGTCGCCGATGTGCCTCAACAGGCTGTGACGCTTTTGGAAGCTTTAATAGCGGATTTTCCAGACTTGGCCGCAGCCCATGCTTTGCTTGGCTTGGCCTACCAACGTTTGGATGATGCGGGCCGCGCTACAGAGGAATTCAAAAAAGCCATCTCCCTCGCCCCCAATAATGGCCTCTACCACGCTTATTTGGCAGAACTTTATGCCTCCAAACGCAGGCCACAGGAAGCCCAAATGGAATATGAGCAGGCCATTCAGAAAAACCCTTTCCTGGACAATGCCTATGTCAAACTGGGCGACATGGCGCTCCAACAAGCCCATTGGTCCTCGGCTCGCCAACATTTTCAAACGGCTGTTTATTTGGGAAATACACAAGCACGGCTGAAACTGGCCCTCGCACTGCAGGCTGAACAAAACTGGAATGCGGCAGAAGCAGAGTTTTTGACGCTGTTGAAGCAAATGCCTGACAACCTGGAGTTGCAGCTGCGCGCAGGTGTCTTCTATGCGGACTGGTTTTTCGCCGCTTCTTCCTCAGAAGAAAAAACCCAACTCCGCAATAAGGCCCTCTCAAGGTTGGACAAAGTCCTTGAGGAGCAACCTGAAAATGCCTTGGCCTCCAAAGCCAAAGCCATGCTGAAAAAACCTTAGGGGTTGGAAACAGTCGGGCCGCAGGCTTCTTCAAAACCCCATTTCAACGAAGCCACAAAGGCCTGTTGGGTTTTTGAGGCCCCCCCGAGAGGCCTGTGTTTCAACTTGCCTCAACAGGCTGGACGGTTAGCCGTCTATCTAGCTAATTTTTTAGTGTATTTTTCTATTGGCATTGGCCATTTTTCACACAATAGACTAATTGTATTAGCAACTTTTAAACCCAGAGTCAGATAATGTCATTGTCAGCCGTTATTTTTGCGGCCATTGTTTTTGAATGAGGGAAGGGCAGGGGTTATGGGTGGTGTATCGGGTTTGTTGAATTTGAGGCAGGGTGTTGGCGGTGTTTTAAAAACTTTGGGGTTAAGGGGGGGAGAGGGGGGGCTAAAAACCACGCTTCCTGCCAATCTGCTGGACAAGTTTGAGGGGGCAGCAGCTCCAGCTCCGGCGCCGAGTTATGAGGAGCGTTATGCGCAGGCAGTCCACATGCTGGACGTCTATTTTGACGTGCTCGACACGGCGGCAGGCAAAGGCAAAAAAGACGGCAAAATCAGCAAAAAAGACTTGGAAGCGGCGTTGAAAAACCCTTCCTTGCCCCAAGAGTTGCGCGATGCTTGTCGGTTTCTCCTTGAAAACAAGGACGCCTTCAGGAAGCTCGACGTGGGTGCGGGCAAGGGTGGCCATGACGGCATCATCAGCAAAAAAGACGTCGCGGCAGTGTTGACGAAGCTGCCGGCGGAGCTCCGGGTGTTTGCGCCTACGGACTCCCGTTATAAAGCGGACTTAGCTGTCGCGCTCAACATGATTTATCTCTATTTTGACATGCTGGACACGGCGGCCGGGAAAGGCAAAGCAGACGGCAAAATCAGCAAGAAAGACTTGGAAGCGGCGTTGAAAAACCCTTCCTTGCCCCAAGAGTTGCGCGATGCTTGCCGTTTTCTCCTCGACAACCCGGCTGTTTTCAACCAGCTCGACGTGGGTGCGGGCAAGGGCTCTTGCGACGGCATCATCAGCAGGAAAGATGTTGCGATGGTGCTTGAGAAGCTGCCCGCAACCCCTCAGGAGATGACGGCAGAATACCAAAGCTATTGGGCAGAGTTTAGGAATGCGCTCTCTATGTTGAACCTCTATTTTGACATGCTGGACACCGCGGCAGGCAAAGGCAAAAAAGACGGCAAAATCAGCAGGAAAGATTTGGAAGCGGCGATGAATAATCCGGCTTTCCCCAAAGAGTTGCGGGAGGCTTGTCGTTTTCTCCTCAACAACCCGGCTGCCTTCAACCGGCTTGACATTGCGGCGGGCATCGGCAGGTGTGACGGCATCATCGGCAAAAAAGATGTGGCGGCGGCGTTGAACATTGGCAAAACGGGCCTGGGGGACGAAGTCGACGCGCTGGTAGCCCTCTCACCCAGCCTGCTGACGGACTTGCAGCGGCTCAAAAATGAAGGTTGGAAAATTGTATATGGAACGTCAGGCGGCGGAAGCTATTGCACCCCAAATAAGAAAACGATTGTGATTGACATTCAATATAAGGGGAAACCGGACTATGTGGTGGAGATTTTGGCCCATGAAGTCGGCCATGCGACCTATGTTACCGGGAAAATGGACATCAGCTCAAAGAAAGCATATGCCGAAAGCAGGGTTGTCACGGAAGGCGCCGCAATCCTCAATGCCATCAAAGTTCAACGTGAGATTGAGGCCAATGGCGGGAAGTACGAACATAATTATAATAGAACACTTTATTATGAAATCTATGACCAATATCTCATGGACGGTGATGTGGATAAAGCCCGCAAGGATATTGGACTTTTTCTCTTAGATCACGAGGTTACCTCCTCCTCCAAAGGGAAAAAAACATACCGCCAAACCTATGATGAGGAATATGACAAATATTATGGCAATGCCTTTAAACGATTTTTCGCCCGTCTTTTTGGATATTAAACCCAACATTTTCAAACACAAACCATGAAACCCAGGAGAAAACACAATGAAACAACAGATGAGCTTGTGGCAAGTCATTGAAGCCTTGGCTGAACAAATTCCGTTTTCAAAACAGAAGGTTGAGTCGGTGCTTGGCACGCAGCTAACCGAAACAGAGGAGGGGGGGAACGACTTGTTTCAGTTTTTCGAAAGTCCCCCCCTGCCCCTGGCCGATGGGGTGGTTATTTCCAACATAGACTTACGTTTAAAACGTGGGGGGGGCCACCCGGGCTTTTTGGTATTGGAGGTGGGGGGTGTTTGCCTTCGCCTTGAGCAAATTAGGAAAAAATACACGCAGTTGAGCATTAGGGAGCTGCCACGTGGCCGCTCCCTTGAAGAGGAAACCAGTTTCTCCCAAATGTTGCCGTGGGGCCAACTGTCCTTTGGGTTTAAAGAGCGAAACCGCGAATGCCTGGCTTCCATTGCCTTTGAGCCCAAAAAATAACGGGGAATAAAGCGCTTTCTTGGGCAGGCCTTCGGGAGTAGAAGGGGCCAATGATTTCAGCCCTAGTCAACACGACGGTTTCTTTTGACCGGTTTTGGCGGTGGTTAGCCGAGCACCCCCATTGTGTTTTGCGTGCAGGTTGCGCCGAATGTGCTTTGTTTGACCACGAAACCTTCCACTGGGAGTTTTCAGAGGAAGAGGGGCAGGCCATTGTGCAGGTATTTTTCGGCAAGCAGCCCGTAGCAGAAATGGTGATTGAGCGCAGCGAAGTGCTTTCTGTGCAAGCCTCCATAGACGCCGAAGAAGCCGACAAGGGCCTGTGGCTGTTTGAAGTGATGGCCGGCGCCAAGGAGGAGCCCTTTGTGGCCTGGCATTTCCTCATGGCGCACAGCATGGAGCATGCGCACCAACCACCCCTGTTGAAACACTGAATGGAAAGAAGGGGCCAGGGGGGGCACTTTTAGGGAGAGCCGGCGGCCAAGCCGTGCTAAAAGACGGCACTCAGGAAAAGCCTATGCTGAGAATGCTTGTTTGGATGTGGGCCTTTTTGAGTATTTTGCTGGTAGCCATAGGCGCCTGGCTGGGCCTCTCATGGGCGCCCTCGGAAAAATACATGGGGGAGGTGCAGCGCATTATGTATGTACACGTCCCTTTTGTACAAGTAGCGCTGCTGTTGCTGGTGGCCAATTTTATAGCCTGTTTGGGCTACCTTTTCTCCGGGCGCTGGGGGTTTGACGCTTTGGCGCAGGCCACAGTGGAAGTCGGCCTGTTATTCGGCAGCGTAGGGGTGGTTTTAGGGGCCATTTGGGCTAAGCCTACCTGGGGGGTTTATTGGACGTGGGATCCACGCCTGACGGCCTCGGCGGTTTTATTAATTGTCTATTATGGCTATTGGGCCCTGCGTCAATTCACCGAGGAGCCGGAGCGCCGCGCGCGGTGGAGCGCCGTGGTGGGCATTTTGGCCGCAGTCAACGCCCCCATTGTCTATTTCTCCGTCACCTGGTGGCGCTCCATGCACCAAACCTTTACCGGCAAACTCGACATTGAAGGCCCCATGCGTTTTGTATGGCACTATAACAGCGTGGCCTTTTTGTGTACGGCGGCGCTGTTGGTGGTGCTGCGCACGCACTTTGCGTTGAAGCAGCGGGGCCTGGAAGTGGCCATGCCGCCCCCACCCCCTCCACTGTCGCCTAAGCTACCCCCCTCTGTGCCTAAGCCTAGCCCTACTACCCCTCACCCTGGCCCGGAGGGCCTGTGAATACCCTGAGCCATACCCTTCTCGCCTCCCTTTGGGCTATGTCCCCGGAGGCCCCCCTTAGCATGGGCCGCGTAGAGGGGGGCTGGGGCTATATTTGGTTCAGCTATGCCCTCGTCTGGCTGGCCCTGCTGGCCTATGCCTTCTATTTGCTGCGCCTGCGCAGCCAGTTGCAAGAGGGCGCCGAGGGGCCCTCCAAAAACGGCCCCCTGCTGCCGCAACCACCCCCTTCTACCCCCTCTTCCAGAGAGGGCTTAGCACCCTCCAGGGGGGAAACCGCCCCCTCGCCCCCGCCGCCCCCCGGGGGAGCGCAGTGAAAACAGCTGTACGCAATACACCCGGGCCCATACCGGGTATGGGAGGAATGCGCGGGGACATTGCCCATGGGGGTGGACGGGAAATGCCGCCGCCCAAGACGCCCCCATACCCGCCCAGCAGAAAACCGCGGGGCCTGCGCCTGTGGGCAACCCTCCTGCTGGGGCTACTGGGGGGGACAGGGTGTGTTACCCCCCGGCTACCGAGGGGGGCTATAGAGACAACAGGGGGGGAGGCCTTAGCGCCCTCGCAGCCCTTACCCTCTGCTCTAGCCCCTGTAGCTCCTCCTTCTAGCCCTCCCCTAAGCCTCCTCCCCCCCGCGAAAGCGGCGGAGGGGGCAAAGCTTGGGGTGAAGCTGCGCCTGCGTGCGGTGGGAGACATCATGTTGGGCACGGACTTTCCCGAGGGCCATTTGCCGCCCGGGGAGGCCAACATATTGGAGGGGGTAGCGCCCCTGCTGAGGGACGCGGACGTGAGTTTTGCGAACCTGGAGGGGCCCCTATGTGACGGGGGGGAGACGACGAAGTGCAAGGAGGGCAGCCGCTGCTATGCCTTCCGTATGCCGGGACGTTTCACCGGCTATTTGAAGGCGGCGGGGCTGCACGTGGTGTCGACGGCCAACAACCACTCGGGGGATTTTGGGGAGGAATGCCGGCGGCAAACGGAGGCTTTTTTGGACGAGGCGGGCATCGCCTGGTCAGGCCCTCCGGGCAGCATTGCGTGGTTGGAGCGTCACGGGCGGCGGGTGGCGCTGTTGGCTTTTCACGCTTCGCCGCACACCAACAACCTGAACGACTTGCCGGCGGCATTGGCGCTTTTGGCGCAAGCCAAGCGGGGGGGTGCGCACTGGGTGGTGGTTTCTTTCCACGGGGGAGCGGAGGGGGCGTTTGCGACGCGGGTGGCGCAGGGCAAGGAAATTTTTCTCAAGGAGGACAGGGGGGACTTACGCCGTTTTGCGCGGGCCATGGTAGAGGGGGGGGCCGACGTGGTATTGGGCCACGGCCCGCACGTCTTGCGGGGCATGGAGTTATGGAAGGGCAAACTCATCGCCTACTCTCTGGGTAATTTTGCCACCTATGGCCGTTTTGGTTTAGCGGGCCCCCTGGGCATAGGGGCCATATTGGAGGTGGTATTGGACGAGGAGGGCCATTTTACAGAGGGGCGGGTATTTTCAACGCAGCAAGTAGGCCGGGGCATTGTGTTGCCGGACGAGGGGGGGAAGGCTTTTTTGGCATTGAGGGAGTTGTCGGGGTTGGATTTTCCGCAGACGGGGCTAGGGCTAGGGGTGGATGGTCAGCTTTATAGGGGGGTAGTGGAGGGGTTAAGGGTTTTTAAATTTTTAAACAGCCTACTCACCGGGGAATAAGGGTTATTTTTTTCGCCTGCGGCGGGCCTAAAAAAAAATTCCTCTCTATGAAGGGTGTTATTTTCGCCTGCAGCGGGCTTGTATAAAAAATTCCCCTCCGGGGGGGTTTCTCCTGGGCCTGCGGCCCGGCCGTCTCCGCTCCGCGGCTGCCGTAGGTTTCGCCTACCGGCGAGTCACTTTTTTGTGTGACAAAAAAGTAACCAAAAAAACACCCTCCGGGGCCCTGCGGGGCTAG
>Ga0123356_10000894_pt1 | contig 32978 bp, 32 predicted proteins | sample TergutEmb28metaG_2_FD_92546 | JGI IMG/M metagenome (GOLD analysis project Ga0123356, IMG submission 92546) | Embiratermes neotenicus P3 segment gut microbial communities from Petit-Saut dam, French Guiana - Emb289 P3 | ecosystem: Host-associated > Arthropoda: Insects > Digestive system > Gut ...
GCTCTTTATAATGGAAGCTCGGCGGGGATATACAGAGCAAGAACAACGCCTGTAGACATGTTTTCTGCAAATGCATGGGGATTACATGACATGCATGGAAATGTGAGGGAGTGGTGTTGGGATTGGTATGGAACATATCCTACAACAGAGCAGCTAAATTACAAGGGTGTTTCCTTTGGTTCTCTTCGTGTATTGCGCGGTGGGAGTTTTGGCGGCGTCGGTCGTTTCCTCCGTTCTGCCGGTCGGGATTACCTCAATCCCATCGGCAGGAACGCCGATGTCGGTTTCCGCGTTGTTCGCTCTTATCCCTGACGTATGAAAAACACTATATATTTTAGTAAGCAGGTATGATCACGCAAGTGTAACAGGTACCAATTTCCCGTAGGATGCATGACACCTAACGCTACTATATGCAGCGTACCGCCGCAGATTTCGAGCAATACCTGCTCAGCTTGTATTGAAACTAAAAAACAGAAAGCGTTTTTTATGTGCTTTTGTGTGAGTTCTTGGCTTGTGTGAGGTCTTGGCTCAAAAGCGAAATTACAGCTTTGCTATTTCTTCTAGGGAGAGGCCAGTGATATCGCGGACAAATTCCGGTGTCATACCTTTTGCCAAAGCATTTCTGGCAATATTGATGCTAGTTTTAGTGATTCCTTCTTTACGGCCTTTTATTAGGCCTATTTCCACTGCGGTATGGTAATCGGAATATTTATCCATCTCATACATTTTGCGGCTGCGTATTCGAGCACGCTCATGTTCGTCTTGACTTATTTCTCTTAATAATGTCGCAGCCATGCCTATCTCCTCTTTTTCTTTTATTATATCATTAATTAGCTTTCTGTATACAGGATCATCAGCATATTTAAAGAATAATGACCATTTTTCAAATGTAGTAAGAGCTTCTACAGGTTTTTTTTCTACAGTATATAATTTACTTAATTCTACAATAATAATATTGACTTGATCTGTTAGTTGTTCTCCATCCTCTGTACGCAGTGAAAACCTATGCACAAAATCCTTGCGATTAGAAAAAACAGTGTGTAATGAAAATGTGATTTGGTATGTCCTCTTTAGGTCTTTATATCTTACTCCTTTTGATTTCTGAGAAGAATGAAGGTCTGTCAGATAATAAGTATATTTATTTAAGAAATTGATTCGTATTGTTCCAGTTTCCACTCGTTCTTCGCAGTGCATTTCAACATTAACTTGGTCTCCGTTTTCGATTGTACAGTTAACATCAAAACGCTCAATTTTTTCTTCTATATCCATTGCTGGTAGTTCATTATTTCGGATTTGCACATCCAAAACTTTTTGTTCGATAACTGCCGAAATGATATCGATTAGGACTTGTTTGGCATTTGGATGCGTAAGCAAAGCTTTAAAAATGCGATCGTCTGATGGCGGTAACAGGTCTGCATCTTCTGTTATAAAATTGTTCTTTAGGTTGGCCATATATATCTCCTTGAGCAGGGCTCCCCCCGACAGTGTATTTTGCATACACTGTTAAAAAGACTTATATCAGACATAGATCTGACATATATATATATGGCGTGAATATGCACTGTGCTTTAGTGAAAAAGAGAATACCTCATTATTTTTCCCAAAATAATTTTCACAAATAGGCATTAGCCCTGCAACCCATTATTCGCTGTGTCCTTTGTGCTTCTGTGCTTTTGTGTGAGTTCTTGGCTTGAGGAAACCCGTTCTAAAACCCGTTTTTCTGTAAAACCTCATGACTTTTTTTTGTGTTTCTACTATACTACGCCTATGGATATAAAACATAACCGGCGTGCAATTGATAATATACGTTTTTCCATTGGCGCCAAGTTAATAACGATTATTTCGATTATTGTAATTATTTCTCTTGGTTCTATAACCGCTTTGGTTTCCTGGTTGGTTCAATCGGATTTACAGGTAACTGCCGAGGAAAATAACTTTGAAACTAACCTAAGGTCAGCAACGGAAGCGGAGTCTCTGGTGAGCAATGTGCGCTCAAACTCCAAAATGCTGATTCAAACAATTACTGCTCTTGGAACGCAGTCTTCCGTTATAGAGGAAACAACAGAATTTTTCTGGACAGAAAATCCGCAGATTGCATCAGTCTTTTTTATAGCTGCAGGCAGGCAGGAACAGCTGATGGTTAATCATCAATTTTTTTCTTCGCGGGATATTGATGTTGGGCTTGTGCCGGTTTACTTTAATAAGCAAAGAACAACACTTGGCAGAGCTGTCCGCGGTGAGATTGTTCTTAGAAATGCAGCGCCTGATTTTTCCAGAGCAGTTTTGGCTTTGTTTTTTCCATGGCAGAACGGCGGAGTCGGGGGAGTTTTATTTTCATCGGAAAACATGAATAACAATTTCGGTTTTGGTGTAAATCAATCTTTTATGATAAACACAGACGGTGAGCTTTTGTCTCATGCAGATTTTTCACTTCTAAAAGAAGAAACAAATATTGCGGATTTAGATTTTATCCGTTCTATTCTTGATAGCCCGGAAAGGAACAGGCAAAGTCTTTTAGAATCTGACTTTGGTATTATGCAGTCTTTGCCCAGAACTGTAGAAACCAATGCTGTCTCTGCTTTTTTTAACAATATTAGCGCATGGATTCAGCCGTATCTGGATGAAATAAAGAATTTTTTTGCCGGAATCGGAATAGGAAAAAGAACGGATGATAAAACAGTCCGTCAGTTTGTTGCGTATACAAAATTGAATTCAATTGGAGCTGTTGTAATTACTAATATAGAATACGACAGAATATTCGAAGGAATAATTGCAACTACGCGCCGGAATATTTATCTTACAATCGCTGTTTTAAGTATATCGATTATTTTTATCTGGTTTTTTTCCAAGACAATTTCGATTCCGTTAAAATCGCTGGCTGTTGCTGCGCGGCAAATAGAAACCGGCAGATTCGAGCTGGATCTGCAGGCAAAAACTCATGACGAGATTGGTGTTCTTACTTCCAGTTTCCATAAAATGTGTTCCGCTCTGCATATTTTCGGCAGATTTACAAATAAAGAAATTGCCGTTAAGGCAATGCGCGGCGAAATTAAACCGGGCGGGTTTCCAAAACACGGAACAGTTTTCTTTTCTGACATTCGTGAGTTTACTGCAAAGTCGGAACACTTTACCCGGGTTTTTGGAGCAGAGGCTTCCAACAAAATTGTTAATTGGCTTAATGATTACTTTACGCAGATGATCGACTGTGTAGAAAAAACCAATGGTGTTGTAGACAAGTTTATCGGCGATGCCGTTATGGCGCACTGGGGCACAGCTTATAGTGCAGGAAGCCCGCGTAACGATGCATTTAATTGTATTAAAGCGGCATTAATGATGCGGAAAGCGCTGTACTTTATGAATAAAAACCGTAAACCCGGAGACCCGGCAGATCCTCCCATTCGTATCGGATGCGGTATTAATTCAGGTATTGTAACTGCAGGTCAGCTTGGCAGTAATATGAGAATGGAATACACGGTAATAGGAGATCCTGTAAATCTTGCATCCCGAATAGAAGCGCTGACCAAACCGCTCGGTGTAGATATTTTAATTTCTGAAGATACATGGAATCTTGTAGGAGATAAATTTATTACAGAAGAAATGCCGCCTGTAACAGTTAAAGGAAAAGAAAAACCTGTAAGAATATTTGCAATTGTTAATTTTACAGGAGAGGAAAGAGGGCCGCAAACTATCGGTGAAGTTCGTTCTCTTCTTGGTATTGATGTACCGGTACTTGATGCAGTTGATGTTAATAAAGACGAAAAAAAATACACAATAAACAAAGTTAAAAAAGGTAATAAACAGCCGTAAATATGAAGAAAAAACCAGACCCGCAAATGATATCCAATAATCCTCACAAATTAAGAAAGCGGGATTTCTTTGTTATAATAATTTTCCTTTTTTTTGCTTTAGTAAGCCTTGAATTATTCAGGCGGGATCTCCTGCAGACATTCAAATTAAAAAATGTTGAACCTGTCGGAACTGTTGTTGTAAAAAGAAACACGGTACAAAGGAGGCTGGGCGACCGCGTGCTTTGGGACAGGCTTGCCCGCGAATCTCCTGTTTATGTTTGGGATTTAATCCGTGTTGCAGATATTTCTGCAGCAACGCTTTATATTGATGATAACAGTATAGACCTGGGAGAAAATACAATTATCCGTATTGTTCCTTCTCCTGACGGAATTGGTGTAATGATAGTTATGAGTTCTGGAAGTCTTTCTCTTGCTGCCGGAAATGAAAGTATCATATTGGATTTAAACGGCAGACAAATCAGATCTGAGCCGGGAGCGGCGTTAAATGCATATATAGCTGAGAACGGAGAACTTTTTGTTCAGGAATACGGAAGTATAGCGCAGTTAATACAGGAGGGAGCAGGAAGGAATGTTTCCGGAACTCAGTTAATAAGCCCCTCCATTAACAGTACGATTCGTTACAATGAAAGTATGCCAATGTTAAACTTTTCCTGGACAGAAGTAGAAGAAGCTGTTTCTTATGTTATTCAAATTAGTGATAATGTTGATTTTTTAAATCCGCAGTTTCAAATGAATAGTTCAGTTAATTATATTGCTGTATCCGGAATAAGAGACGGTTTATGGTATTGGCGGGTTAAACCGGTTCTTCCGTCTGTTTTTGGATCGCAGTCTTTTTTTACAACACCTTATTTTTTCAGCGTAGAACAGACTAATACAGATTTACAGGAATTAAGTTTATCGGATTGGCTGGTTTTGGAAATGCCGTCTTCCCAGGTTCCTTATGGAGTGCCGCCGGAACTTATTCCTGCAGCTTTTACAGCTTCGCCGCCGCCGGTTATTGCGGCAGTTCCAGCACCGGTTCCTGCGCCGCCAGCGGCGAGGCCAACGGCGAGGCCAGCGGTGCCGCAAGCGGCGCCGCAGCTATTACCTGCGCCGCGGAATATGCAGCCGGTAAATGGAACAAGTTTTGGAATAACGCAGCTGCAGAATCAAAGAACAATTGTTTTTAACTGGTCGCCGGTTCAGGGAGCAAATGCTTATATTTTTATTTTGTATAATCAGACAGATAACGGCAGGCTGCAGGTTGTCAGATCTACAATTAACCGCGGTGCAAGTTATACATTGGATAACCTTAGAATGCTGGACAGGGGAAGTTTTGTCTGGCAGGTTGAACCAATCAGGCAGGGCAGAGGAAATGCAATTGAACAGCGCGGTATGATAGGAGAAAGTTCATTTGTTATCGACTTTCCTTCTCCAGGACCTGTACACATAGAAGAAACAGGAATACTGTATGGTAATTAGCAAGCGGCATTTGTTACTTGCAATGATTCTCTTTATGTTCCCGTTTTTTGTTACTGCAGAAACTGTTAACAGGTTTGCGTGGTCCAGCGATTATGCACTGCGTTATGAAGTTGTTTTTGAACGGATTGTAAATGAAAATTACGTTCTGCATTTACAGGAATTTACTGCAGAGCAATATATCGATCTTTCTTTGCCTGTGGGTAGTTATCGTTTTCGGATTATTCCTTACGATATTCTTGATAGGCCAAGTGAGCCGTCGGAATGGAGATATATAGAAGTTATTCCAGTACCAGGGTCAGATACTCAAGTTGAATCAAGACCTGTCTTTGAGCCGATGCGCGAACCGGATCCAGAACCGGAACAGATACCCGTTTCTGAACTGCAGCCTGAGCCGGAAATTCCGCCCCAAGTTATAGAAAGAGAGCCAAAGGAAAGAACATATCTTTTTGATCCATTGGGAGCTGTATTGTGCAGCGCCGGCGCGGCGTGGTCTCCTGTATTGCCGGTTTACGGAAATGGTTTTGGTAATGATTTTTCTATTTTCAGTTCCTCACTGCGGATGAGTGTAGTTTTCCTTACACCTTTAAATATTTATCTGGGGCCGGAATTAATAGCAATTTATGATGTAAACGATGTTACTAATTTAATTGCCGGTGTTAACATTTTAGCCATGAAATGGCTGCCCTATGAAAGATGCGCTTTAAGTTTTAAATTCGGTGTTGCCGCCTCTTTAGTATCTGACGATGATGTCTATAACATTTTTAATACAGGGGCTGCCATTCGCTGGCGGGTAACAAATAGTATATTACTGGAAGCCGGATTCGATTTTCAGCATATGTTTACATTAGCAAGCGGCGGTTTACGCCCCTGGATAGGAATCGGTTATCAATTTTAATTAATTAAAAAAGAGTTTATTATATAAACTGAAATGTTATATAAGCTGTGTGCGATTGCAATGCCATGAAGTGAATTGTACCGTAAAAAAAGAAATCCCAATAATACACCGGACAAGGCGGCGTTTAAAAACCCCCAGGGCCCCATGTGAATATGACAAATGGAAAAAAGCGCGGCAGAAAATATTAATGCAGATGAAGAGCTTAAATTCATTTCTTTTCTTTTTGTTAATAAATAAAAACGAAAAAAGCTTTCTTCCAGATAGGCCGCTAAAATACAGATAATACAGACAAATATCCATTCTGCTGCCGAAGATGGAGTACGAAATAAAGTTTGAGTGCCTGTTCCGCCGGCATATTTAGATACAAGTGTTATTACAAAACCAATTATTAATAAACATGGAAATGTAATTAAACCCGAAAGTAAGTCTTTTCTTCCAGGTCTGACGACCCAATACTCCAGTTTCCATGTTCTAAGTATTAAATACCAGACAAGAATCAGCGAAGGGATGATAAAAAGCCCGATTCTTATCAAATCTCCTGCAGCAGAAAACTCTGCCGCTTGTGCGGTTCCGCCCGCCTGGGAACCCAATTGTGCTATAGAACCAGATAAAAACAGGAGAATATACAGGATGATCGCTTCTAAATATATACCCATATCTTGATATTTATATTATAATCTAATTTATAAAATTGATCACGAGGGGAGCTTCCCTGCGGCAGAGGTAAAACATTGATGCCTTTTCTGATATTAGTAGTTTTGTTTCTCGTTGGAGCCATTTTGCTTACTCAGGGAAGGCAGGCATCCGGAAACTGGATACAGTTTTTTGCAAAGGGCAAGGAAGCCGGCTTTACAATTAAAGATATGGAGCAGCTTAGAAAACTGGTTGCTGCTGCCCAAATTAAAGATCCTGTTGCAATATTTAAGTCTCAAAAACAATTTGAATTAATTATTCGTTCTATGGTAAATACGGTTAGATTATCCGGAGAACGCGGAGACCCTACAGTACAGTATTTTCTTTCTAAACTTTTTGACTACTTTAAAAAAATAGAAATGGAAGTCTCTGAGAATAAAGCCCGTATTTCCAATTCCAGGCAGATAAGCGAAGGTCAGCCTTTGCGTGTTTTAGTCGCCGGTACAGGCGTTTATAAGTCTGAGGTTGTCAAGAATTTCGGCAATTACCTTACTATTGCACGTCCTGTTAATTCTAAAAATTCAGCTTCCATGCAATGGCATGGCGTAAAAATATCTGTTTATTTCTGGCGGGAAGATGATGCAGGTTATGTTTTTGATACCGAGGTAATTGACGAAGTTTTTTCCAAGGGTATTTCATCTCTTAAAGTGGAACATAATGAATCTCTTTTTAGAACGCAAAAACGAAAATCGCTTCGTGTAAAATTCTGCAGGCCGGCATTCCTCTATCTTGTTGATGATAACGATAATCCCCACAAGCTTGAAAAGTCTGCAGGGCTTATGTGCATGCTGGAAGACATTTCAGATACAGGCTGCGCTTTTAAAATTAACGGACAAGCTGCAGTGGGGCTTCGTTTAAAAGTGCAGTTTTCTCTGGACAGAATTCCAATTTGTATGCCGGCTACTGTTCGTTCTGTAGAATATTCACAGGAGACTGATACGTCTCTTGTGCGGATGGAAGCAGACCCTTTGCCGATTGGAACTCGTAACCATATACTGTGTGAAGTGTTCGATCTATTACCAGAAGATGATGAAGATGAATTACCGTTTCGTGTATTGGAAGAAGAAGCGGATGCGGCTTCCGGCCAATCAGTTTAAAATAAAGGAGAAGAAAATGCATAAACAGATTAGTTTTATTACGTTGTTTGTTTTTTTAACAATGAGCGTTTTTTGTGATAATGCAAATCAGTTATCTGATAATCTCCATGATCAAAATAATAGAAATTCCGGTACATCCGGCAGCCAGGACATCGATGCGCTTTGGAGACAGTTTTTATCAAGTTCCAATGCAGATACAATGGCAGAAATATTAATAACTCTTGGAACATTAGGCAAGGGAAACAAACAGGTTATTGATAATCTTAATAATCATCTTATGGGAATGAATCTGCTTTTTAGATCCGGTTCGGCTGTTAATTATACTGTTGTATCTGCCTGTATTTCTGCAATTATGGAATTAGGCGACAGTTCTTCCTATCCTGCGCTTTTTTCTGTTTTATATGCAGGGTATCCTGAAGTAATTGCTTCGGAAGCGCAGGGAGCGCTGGAAATAATTCCCGGCAATTTCTATCAGTTCCTTTTAAACGTTATTCAAAATAATCCGCCGGATGAAAAATTTGCGGCTTTCAGGGCAGGCATGAACAGCGAACGGTTAAGTTTATCAGAGCGCGGTCAGCTTGCAGAACGTGCGCTTGAACAGTCTCTTAATGATACCGGTAATAATATTGATCTAACTGCAATGCGTTATTCTGCAGTTTTATATCTTAATCATTTTAGATGGACCCGCGCCAATGCGCTTGTAATTAGGCACTATTACCGCGTACAGTCTGATTTTCTTCAGGATAACGCTTCCAAGGAACGTTTTATAGAAGCAATCGCTTGTCTTGGCGCAGTTGGAGATTCTGATGCTGCGCTTGTTTTGGGATTACAGCTTGGATTGATAAATGCAAGAACAGAAAGTACAGGTGCTTTTGATCCTGATATTACAATGGCGATTGTCCGCGCTCTTGGCAATATTGGTTTTCATGCTGCATTTGATCATTTGCTTTCTGTCAGTAATTTATCATATCCTGAAGATATTCAGATAGCTGCCAGAGAAGCAGTTGATCGTCTTAAATGGTAGTAGGATTAATAAATTATTTAAAAATTCCTCCTATTCAAGCTGCCGCTGCCGGCGCTTTAATTGGTTTTTATGTTTTATTCAGAATGCATTTTTTATTTGTAATTATTTTTTTATCATTAATTTTTATTTCATTTAATCTGTTTTTTGTTTTAGCTTCCTTAAATACAGCATCGCGCAGATTGCACTTAATATCAATCTATTCTATTGTTATAACTGCAGGTATTTTTGCCGGATTATTTGCCGCATACGAAGGACGCAGTAATGTTTATTTTTCCATTCCGGAAAATAGTGTAACCGGCATAGAAGGCAGATTACTGGATGATCCAAGAATAGTTTCCGGCGGCAATATGATAGCTGTTGTTTCCATGTATACTGCATCAGGCAAAGATGGTTTAAGAGTTTCAAGCCGCGGCGAGGTTTCAGTATTTTTTTCGCAGGAAAACGCGCAGAAAATTCGTGAGTTCGGACGCGGCACTGTTATTTATATTGAGGGAATACCAGGATATTCCGGGTATGGCTGGTCGGTAAATGCACAATCTGTTCATATTGTTAAACCCGCATCTGTTATTGAACAAAAACGTACAAGTATAAGATTAAGTTTGATAAATCGTTTTAGTAAAGAAGATTTCGGCGGAATGTCACTTATTTTGCTTTTAGGAATAAGGGATAACCTGGATTCTTCTCTTTTATCATTATACAGGGAGGCAGGGCTGTCTTATATACTTGCACTTTCCGGAATGCATTTGGCAATTTTTGCAGCGCTGATTTCTTTTGTTCTAAGGAAACCGCTTGGTCTTAAAGGGTGTGCAATTGCAGGATCAGTTTTTATTTTTCTTTATTGCCTTTTGACAGGTCCAATGCCAAGTCTTTACCGCGCCGCTTTTATGTACTTCCTTGGAGTTGCTGCCATTATCGGCGGGTTTCCAAAAAAGACAATGTCAATTTTATCAGTTTCTTTTTTATTCCAGCTTATTATTACTCCAGCGGCAGGAAACTCAATTTCATTTATTCTTTCTTATTTAGCTCTTGCCGGAATCTTATTAACAGGTTTTTCATTATCATCGCTTCTTGCCGGCAAAATACCTGATTTTTTATTACAGCCTCTTTCTATTTCTGCCGGCGCTTTTTTGGCAACAGCCGGTGTCTGCAGTTTTGTATTTGGAATGATTGCGCCTATGGGAATAATAACAAGTCTTGTGATAGTTCCTCTTACAGCAGTATTTATGACAGGTTCCATACTTTGGCTGCTCTTTGATTTTTTTTCCATTTCTGCATTTCTTAATCCGCTGTTATCATTTTTATACTGGATTATGGAAAAAATAACATCTCTTGCAGGAATTATACCTGGTATTTCTGTAAACCCTTATTTAATTTTAATTTTTTCTTTGGGTTTGTCGCTGTGGATTATCATAATGGAATATAACCGCCGTATGAAGCTTTTAAAGCTGCAGCTTTTCGATTAATTTTACCGGAGAATCTTATGAATGCAGAAAATAGTATTAATTATAATTCCCCTGCGGCATTAAAAGCTTTTCTTGAACAAGAAGGCCTTGGAATGCAGAAAAAATTCGGACAAAACTTTTTAATTAATCCTCAGGTAAGAAAAGATCTGGTACAGGTTATGGAATTAAAATCCGGAGACTGTATTTGGGAAATAGGCCCCGGGCTTGGTGTTATGACAGAATTGCTTCTGGAAAAAGGAGCAAATGTAAAAGCATTCGAGATTGATAACGGTTTTATCCGTGTATTAAAAAATATTTTTTCTGAAAATAAAAATTTTACAATTGTAGAAGGCGATGTTATGAAAACATGGCAGAAACATCCGCCGGTACCGTATCTTTTGGGCAATCTTCCATATAATATTGCGGCTGTTTTGCTGGCAGATTTTATTGAAAAAGGAAGGCAATTTTCCCGCATGGCAGTTACAGTACAAAAAGAAGTTGCACTCCGCATGATGGCATCTGCAGGATCGCCGGATTATTCTTCTTTTTCTGTAATGTGCGCATCTGTTTATTCTGTAAAACCAATAATGACAATCCGTCCTTCTTCATTTTTTCCTCAGCCAAATGTTGATAGCATGGGAGTTCTGCTTGTAAACCGTTTAACCGGTGAAAAGTTTCCGGAAATATTTTTTCCGCTTGTCCGTGCGCTTTTTGCATCAAGACGAAAGACAATAAAAAACAATCTTATAACTTTTCTTTCTCCCCGGCACGGAAAAATAAAAACGTTGGATATTTGCGCTTCTGTTTTGCACGAAAATGCTGTAAATGAGAATGAAAGAGCAGAAAATCTGGATTTTAATGCGTTTTTATCTCTTGCAAAATCCATAGATAATATGCGATTATAGAAACAGGAATGAATATTGCCGGAAATATTGCAAATATAGAAGAACGGATTCAAAGGGCATGTAACAATGCCGGGAGAAAACGTGATGAGATCGTCCTTATGGGTGTAACAAAGTTCATTTCATTGGAACGAATAAAAGAAGCATATCAATCCGGCATTCGTTGTTTCGGTGAAAGCAAGGTAAAAGAAGCTGCAGAAAAGTTCGATTCTTTTAAAATTGATCATCCTGAGGCACAGCTTCATTTAATCGGCTCTTTGCAGAGAAATAAGTCTAAACAGGCAGCGCTTTTCTTTGATTGTATTCAATCTGTAGACAGAGATGAACTTGTTGATGAACTTGTTAAACATTCCATGTTTAGGGCAGAGCCGCTGAAAGTTTTATTGGAGCTGCATACAGGGGAAGATACAAAAAGCGGATATGCAGATTTAGATGCTCTTTATAAAGCGGCGGAAAAAATTTTAAAAAGCGGCAATTTAAAACCTGCAGGTCTTATGACCATGGCGCCTTACACAACAGATGACAATTTGATTCGTTTGTCATTCAGGCAGCTTAGAAATGCGCAAAAAGAACTGGAAAAGCGGTTTCCGCCGTACGAAAACTGGAGTTGTTTAAGTATGGGGATGTCCAATGATTTTGAGACAGCTATAGAAGAGGGTTCAAATTTGCTGCGCATTGGCGGTGCAATTTTTAAGGATTAGGAAATAAATGAAGAAAACAATTTTTATTTTATTTATTTTTCTCATATTGGTTCCGGCGCCCCGGATAACAGCGCAGAATCTAACTGCTAATGAACCTACAACAGTTACTTTTGATACTACAGGTTTTCCGCAATGGGCAAAAGATTTGCGGAGATTCGATATAATTGCATTTGGCACATTCCCATTTACAATGTTTGCTGTTACTTTTACCACAGATATGGTCCGCTGGAGTAATGCAAACAGCTATGACTGGAGCGAAGAAGGAAGGCGTTATGCTCCATGGCCATTAAAATCTGCTGGAGCAGTTGAAATGACAAATGATGAACTTGTCCGGACTGTATCAATTGCCGCCGGAGCATCGCTTACGCTTGCGCTTGTTGATTTAATCATTGTAAAAATAAAAAGAAATAAAGAACAGCGCCGGATTGAAAGTCTGCCTTCAGGTATTTACGAGATAGAAATTACACCGTACGGTACACCGGAAGAAGATAATACATAATGCCGTGCCTTTCCCTTGTAATCGAAGATCAATTGTCTGCAGGTTTTAGGCTTGATCGTTTTATTTCAGAAAAGTTAAACCTGTTTTCCCGTTCGCAAATTAAGGTGAGAAACTTAAAGGCAAAAATAAACGGAAAAGATATTAAACTTTCCCGTATTGTTAAAAAGGGAGATTTAATCGAATTAAACTGGATAGAAACGCAGCCTGCCGGTATTATTCCGCAGGATATTCCTCTGGAAATTATTTATGAAGATAAAAATTGCATTGTAATAAACAAGGAACAGGGGATGGTTGTTCATCCCGGAGCGGGAAACAGGCAGAATACTCTTGCAAACGCTTTATATTTTAAAATATTAAATAAAAGCGGAGAAATAACGGAGAGCGAACGCCCGGGAATTGTTCACAGACTGGATAAAGATACATCGGGAATAATTATTGCCGCTTTTAATGATGAAGCTCATGTATTTCTTGCAGATCAATTTAAGGCAAGAAAGACAATAAAAACATATATATCGATAGTTCAAGGCGCGCCAAAAGAAAAAAAAGGCCGCATAGAAACATTTATAACAAGGGATCAAAGAGATCGTAAACGTTTTACTGTTTCGCCCGGCGGCAGAACAGCCCTTACTTTTTATAAAGTTATTAAAAGCTGGAAAAATTATTCGCTTGTTTTACTGCGTCCGCGGACAGGGCGTACTCATCAGCTTCGTGTTCATATGCGGCATATCGGCTGTCCTGTTCTTGGAGACCCAATTTACGGAAAAACAGACAAAATGTTTACAGATGCATCGTTAATGCTGCATTCAAAAAAACTGGCAATAATTATTCCCGGCGGTACAGAACAGCGGGTTTTTTCGTCTGAAATGCCTTTGCGTTTTCTAAACGTTATTGAAAAACTTAACAGGATTAATAATGGATAACCATAATATTGATAACCCGTATATTCTTGAAGAAACAGAAAATTTTGCTGTTGTATACAAACCTCCTAAAATGCACTGTACGCCGGGCGAAAGCGGATATACATTATTAAACTGGTATACTGCTAACTCTGCAAAAGTATTTGATATTATGCACAGGCTGGATTATGAGACGCACGGGCTTGTTTTGTTTGCAAGAAACGAAAAAAGTTTTAATTATTTTAAGGACTTACAGGACAAAGGTGAGTTTATTAAGGAATATTCTGCTGTTTGTCTTCATATAAACCGCGATGTTCCGCTTGAAGGGTTCCCTCCTTATTCTTCTGGTTTTTCCGGTATAGAAAGTTATTTTCGGCCGTTCGGACCTGGCAGGAAAGTGGTACGCCCTGTTTTGGAAGAAGGGAAAAAACATAAAGAAATTGCCAAAGATAAAGGCGGGTTTTATAAAACAGAAATAGTATCTTTTAATGATAATAATTTTATATTGAGGTTAAAGCGGGGATTCAGGCATCAAATTAGATGTCATCTTTGCTGGATAGGGTATCCGATATTAAACGATCCGCTGTATTTCTATGATGTTTTTGATGATGAAACGCAAAGTGCTTTAGCACTTAGGGCACATGCCCTTTTTTTTACTGACCCTGAAAACGGCATAAAAAGAGAGTATAAGATCGAAACATTGAACAAATTAAATATTAAAATATAGTGAATAAATTGTTATTTTATTGTACAATGAATCATGGCGCAGGAAATGATTAAACCCAATTCGTTTGTATACTTTATTGGTATTAAAGGTACGGGTGTTTGCGCTCTTGCAGAACTTATGTTTAATTCCGGAATGAAAGTAAGCGGAAGCGACACCCCGGAAGAATTCTATACAGACGTCATTTTAAAAGAACTGGGTATTCCCTACCATGAAGATTTTTCTGCCTCGCATATTAATAGTGAAATTGACATGGTTATTTATTCGGCTGCCTATAGTGCAGATTCAAACCCTGAACTTGCAAGAGCGCAGGAACTTAATATTCCCATAATAAAATACACAGACGCTCTTGGTATTTGGTCTGCCAGATTTGATTCCACCGGTATTTGCGGCGTGCACGGAAAAACTACTACTACGGCAATTTGCGGAATACTTGTTAGAGCGGCAGGTGTTCCTGCGCAGATACTTGTTGGCAGCGCCGCACTGGATTTTGGCGGCAGATCTACCCTTAATCTTGGAGACAAATATTTTATTGCAGAAACATGCGAGTACCGCAGGCATTTTTTGTCATTCTGCCCAAAACGGTTAATACTTACTTCTGTAGAAAGCGATCATCAGGATTATTTTCCAACTTATGAATCTATCCGCGATGCGTTTGTAGAATACTGCCGCCTATTGCCGGAAGGAGGACAGTTAATTTATTGCGCAGATGATCCCGGCGCAAGCGAAGTTGCAGCTATTATAAAAAACGATAATCGCGGGATAGAAATTATCCCTTACGGGTTTCTTGCATCCGGCAGTTTTAAAGTTACTTCTTACAGCGTTAATAACGAAAGAGCTGTTTTTTCTGTTGCAGGAATTCAATGTGAATTTAAAATGCGTATTCCCGGCCGTCATCAGGTATTAAATGCAGCTGCAGGTTTGGCTCTTGTTTCATCATTGGTAAAGAGCGAAGGAGCATTATCGCTTAATAATGAACAGATTCAATCGGTTAAGGATGCCCTTGAAAATTTTAAAAGTACAAAACGCCGGAGCGAAATTATCGGGGAAGCGAATGGTATTATTTTCATGGATGATTACGGGCATCATCCTACCGCTATAAAAACAACGCTGGAAGGAATTAAAACTTTTTATCCAGAACGCAGATTAATTGTTAGTTTTATGTCGCATACATATACGCGCACGGCGGCGCTTTTAAATGAGTTTTCGTTTTGTTTTAATGATGCAGATATTATGATTTTTCATAAGATTTACGCATCTGCAAGAGAAAATTATAAAGGCGGTGTAAACGGAGAGATACTTTTCGAAAAAACTGCCGCCGTTCGCGGCACCGTACGCGGTACCGTACGCGGTACAATACAGGAAAAAGAAACTTTTTATTATCACGAAATAGAAGAAGCCTTTATACCCTTATGTGAAATGCTGAAACCCGGCGATATATTTATCACTCTGGGAGCCGGAAACAATTGGCCGCTTGGCGTAAAACTTCTTTCGTTTTTTAAATCAGTTAGCGGGGTGAATCATGGTTAGCATGACAGGTTATGCATATCAGGAAAAAACAGGGCAGGATTTGTCTGTTTCTGTAGAAATAAAAGGGGTAAATAGCCGTTATCTGGAAGTTTCTGTTAATCTTCCTCCGTGGCTTACAATGTTTGAATCAAAAATAAAAGAAAGTATAACTTCGCGGTGCGGCAGGGGAAAAGCTGATGTTTTTATTCGTGTGCGCGAACATAATGTGCCAATAAGTATCAAAATAAATAAAAATGCAGCAAGAGCATATTTTAATTCGATGAACGAGCTGACAAAAGAACTTGGTATAAAAGAAAAGCCAAATATTGATTCTTTAATGAGGATAGAAAGTATTCTGGAAATAGAAAAAAACCGCGACAACGAATACTATTGGCAGGAAATTAAACCGGTATTTAATGATGCTCTGCAAATCTTCTGCAATGAAAGGGAAAGAGAGGGGAAACATACAGAAGATGATATAATTTCCCATATTGGAATAATCGAATCATCATTAAAAAATATTTCCGCTTTTGTTCCGGTAATAGAACAAACACTTAAAGAAAATATTAAAACGCGTTTTGCAGAATTATTGGGAAATAATATCGACGAGAACAAAGTACTTTCAGAAACAGCATCATTATTATTAAAATATACAATTTCGGAAGAAATCTCCCGTCTTTCTTCTCATCTGGGAGAATTCAGGGCAGAGACAGAAAGGAACCAAAAACCGGGAAAAAAGCTGGATTTTTTATGCCAGGAAATGAACAGGGAAATTAACACAATTGGATCAAAGAGCGCTATAATAGAAGTAACAGGCGAAGTTGTCAAAATGAAAGAAATGCTGGAGAACATAAGAGAGCAGCTAAGAAATATTGAATAATGCTCACTTTAAAGTTTGGAGGGGTGATGAAAAAAAATATTCGAATCGCTATTTCCGGCAGAAGCGGCTGCGGCAACACTACAGTTAGTAAAATGGTCGCAGATGCTTTGGGTTTGCGTTTTATCAATTTTACTTTTCGTTCGCTTGCAAAAGAAAGAGGTCTGGAATTAAAAGACATTCTTGTTCTTGCGGCAAATGATGACTCTATAGATAAAGAAGTGGATACAAGGCAGGTGCAGATTGCGCGTGAAAATTCTCATGAAAACAGCGGCTGTGTATTAGGTTCGCGTCTTGCAATCTGGATGCTGGAAGAAGCGGATTTAAAAGTTTATCTCGATGCTAAACCGCAGACAAGGGCAGAGCGGATTGTAAACAGGGAAGGCGGCAATCTTGAAGAAGTTTCTGCCTTTACTGCAGAGCGCGACAAGCAGGATCACGGCAGGTATCTGCGCATTTATAATATTGATACTGACGATTTTAATTTTGCAGATTTAATTATCGATACTGATAAATATGATCCTCAGCAGATTACAGATATAATTATAGAAAGAGCAAGAGAAATTATTGGTTAAAAAAAATTTAGAAGAGGACCTCACACAAAGGCACAGAGGCACAAAGAACACGGAGGTTTTTAATTGTTGGAAAGAATATCTTCGTTACCAATAGACTCAGAAAAATCAACTCAAAGTGTAAAAACTACAAAAGCTAAGGCTCCGGCGCAAAGTGAAAAACCATCAATTTCAAATCCGGCGCGTTCTGCAGTTTCGACCGTCGCTGCAGGATTGCCGCAGGATAAATTATCGTCTTCTATTGTGTCGTTTGCGCGTTTTTTTTCGCTCTCTTTAAAACCGCAGGTTCTTGCAGATATACGCCGTCAGGTTTTTCTAGTTCAAGGGCAAACATTAACTCAAACAGCAGTGTTAACACAGCAAGCTGCGCAACCTGCGGCGCATACTGGCACTGACCAATCAATTTTTAAAATGCGCGAGGCAATATCGCTGTCTGCCGCCGCAGCCGAAAGTAAGGGAGTGGAGCTTCTGCCTAAAGGTCTTGAATCGTATGCCGAAGCTGCAGACCCTGATCTGCGGCGGCAAAACAGGGAACAAAAGCAGAAAAAACAAGACAGGGAGCAGACTGAGAAGGAAGAAATAAAGACAAACTCTATCTCTGCAAATAATATTAAAAAATCGGCTTATGATTATTTAGATAAGAACCCTCTTATCGATATACTAAATAAACTGCCCGGGAAAAACGGCAAACGCTGGGTTGTGTTTCCTTTTGATTTTAAAACAAACGATATGGAATATATGGTGTCGGTGAGGGTTCTATTAGATGATAACCGAAACATAAATAAAACTGTTTGTTTGGCTATGGATATAGCGGAAAAAAATAATCAGCATAATCGATGGCTTTTTTATATGGAATCTGTTAATGAAAAACCCATTAAACTTTTTGTTTATTTACAGGATGAGATTCCTGCCAAAATGCATTTGAAATACAAGGAAAAATTGTCGCAGGAACTGGATATTCCGCAAAAGCAGATTTTTATTAAAATAAGAGAAGAATCATTTCCGTATGAGGCAGACAGCGGTTTTTCTTCTATAGATGAGGCTGTTTGATTATGAAGAAAAAGAAAATTGCATCGGCAATTGGATATTCTCCCGGCGATTCTGCTCCCAGATTGTATGCTTCGGGAAAGGGGCGTAATGCCGATCAAATTATTACTGTTGCCGGGGAAGCAGGTATCGCTGTAATTGAGGATGCAGCTCTTGCATCGCTTTTGGATACATGGGCGGACAGTTCGGTAAAATCCGGCGATTTTATACCTCCTTGGTGTTGGGAAGCGGCTGCCAAAGTGCTGGCTTTTGTATTATCTGCGGAAAATAAAGAACATAAGGGCTATTGACTTTTTTTCTCTTTTTTGGGAAGATGTTAAATAGCGGTATGTTTTATTGGGCTTTAGCGGCTGTCGTATAACGGCTATTACCCTAGCCTTCCAAGCTGGTGACGTCGGTTCGACTCCGATCAGCCGCTATGGCATAATAAAACACTATCGGGTCCATAGCTCAGCTGGTTAGAGCGCTTGTTTTACACGCAAGATGTCCCTGGTTCGAATCCGGGTGGGCCCAAAGCAGAGTGGAGGAACGAATGAAAAAATTATTTTATGTCTGTTTAATCCTGGTATTATTTCTGCCGGTTTCTTGTCAAAGAAAGGCGGATGATCTTGGTCCTATTACTGATATGGGTATAACTGTTCGCTTGCTTACTGACGCGACAGGAGTAGATGATAAATCATTTAATGCTGCTGCCTGGAGAGGTATTCTTGAGTTTTACGGTGATTCATGGGCAAACCCCAGACAGAGGGGAAAGGCCTACGATTGGATTACTGCCCGGGATCAAAGTATGTACATACCTAACCTTAGACAGGCAACTGACGAAGGTTATGACTTAATTATTGTAAACGGGTTCACATGGGATGATGCTGTAACTCAGGTTTCCCTGGATAATCCCGATCAAAAATATTTAATTGTTGATGTTGACTGGGTAGAAGCCGGTAGTATTATGCAGGCGGCTTATGCCGAACACGAAGGTTCATATCTTGTTGGCGTTGCGGCAGCTTTAAAAGCGCTGGAAGACGGCGTAGTTAATCCCCGTTTTGGTTTTATCGGCGGCATGCCCGGCGCTGTTATTACAAAGTTTCAGGTAGGTTATGTTCAGGGAATATTGTCTGTGATTCCCAACGCTCAAATAGTTGATTATTATGTCGGCAGCTGGAATGAACCAGGACTTGCAAAGATTCAAGCTATGACATGGTACGATTCCGGAGTTTATGCAATTTTTTCTGCGGCTGGAAACAGCGGCAACGGAACCATTGCGCAGGCAAGAGAGTACCGAGCCGCCGGCAGAAATGTCTGGGCTATCGGCGTTGATTCAGATCAATTTGAAGACGGATTATACAATAGAACAGATTCTGCTGTATTAACATCAATGTTAAAACGTGTAGAGAACAGCGTTATGTACGCGCTCAATGCAGTTAGAAATAATACTTTTACACCTAAAGTTATTATATTTGATTTAAAGGTCGATGGCGTTGGTTATTCTGCCGTTAATCCGGCTTTAAGCAGTGAAATAATCGATACTTTGGAAATTGTTAAAGAACAAATTTCCAGCGGTCAGATTATAGTTGCGGCAACTCTTGCAGAAGCTATGCGGCTGCCCGGCTTTCCTCAGAATTTAAGAGCGATTGACGACTAGATTAAACAAAATAGAAAATAAAACTCTGGAATTGTTAACCAGCTCGGATGCCGCTGTTTCCGTTGTTGTTGTGTTTTTTGGTTTTCTTATAGCTACTTTAATACTTTTAATAATTGGAAGAAATCCTGCAGGTATGTATCAGGCAATGCTGCAGGTAGTATCCGGTTTTGATCTAAGACGCGGAACATGGAATGCGCGGTATATAGGCGAGTGGCTGGTTATTTCGATGCCGCTTATTCTCTGCGGATTAAGTATGGGTTTTTCTGCCCGCGCTGGTTTATTTAACATAGGTGCAGAGGGTCAGTATATTGCAGGTTTAACCGCGGCGCAGATAATAGCAGTTTTTTATTCCAATTTTATTTTTGCTGTGTTAGGCGCAATTATTGCAGGTTCGTTATGGGGCGGCATTGCAGGTATTTTAAAAGCCAGATACAGGGTTTCTGAAGTAGTAACCACAATTATGATGAATTATATTGCTCTTTTTATTCATCGTATAATTACACTGGGAATTCCAGGCAGTAATACATTCAGAACGCCGGAGTTTTCCGCCGCCGCTTCTCTTTCCAGTTCAACGCTTGCATCCATAACAAATAATTCAAGGCTTAATAACGGTATTTGGTTTGTTATTGCCGCTATTATTATTTACTGGCTTATTATGGAAAAAAGCACACTAGGTTTTTCTTTGCGAGCGGCGGGTTTTAACAGAGAAGCGGCTTTATACTCAGGGATGCATGTTAAAACAAATATTACTATCGCTATGGCAATTTCCGGGGCATTTGCAGGGCTTGCAGGCGCCGTTGTTTCGTTAGGTGTATTTACTCACGGACGTGTATTATCTGCTTTTGAAGGTTACGGCTTTGACGGCATTGCGGTAGCTCTTGGCGGAAATTGCACTGCACTGGGAACAGCTATAATGGGATTGCTTTTTGGAATGCTTAAATCTGCTCAGCCTTTAATGCAGTCGCGCCAGATTCCAAGAGAGATAGTTTCCATTATTATGGGATTAGTTGTTATATTTATTGCTTTAAGACCCGGCATTTATATGTTTGTTGAATGGCGTTCAAGAACAAAAATTAAAAAGGAAGATAAATGACAAATATGCTTCCTTCTACATTAATGATTGTTTCACCAATATTGATTGCCGCAATCGGAGGAATGATCTGCGAACGCGCAGGAGTTGTAAATATTGCGCTAGAAGGCCTTATGTCTATAGGAGCTATGACAGCTGCAATTATTCATGTCCTGCTTGAAACAAGTATTGGTTTTTCCATTCCATTAGCTTTAATTTTTGCGGCGTTTGCAGGCGGGTTATTTTCTGTTATTCATGCATTTGCTTCTGTCACATTAAGAGCAGATCAAATTATTTCCGGAACCGGAATTAATTTATTGTCCAACGGGATAACTGTTTTTATCTGTCAGCTTGTGTTTCGTATGGATAGAAGCTTAAGTTACAGAATGGGAATGCAGGCGGGTTTCCTGGGTTTATATCCTACAATCTGGATAGCTTTATTTATTCTTTTTATTACCTGGTTTGTATTGTATAAGCGCCCCTTTGGCCTTCGTCTTCGCGCTTCCGGAGAGTTTCCGCAGGCTCTTGCTGCATCGGGAGTGAATGTAATAAGAATCCGGTATATTGCAATAATTGTATCAGGAATGCTTGCAGGTCTTGCTGGAGCCTGCGTTGTTTTAACACAGGATATACAATTCACTGTTAATACTATTAACGGTAAAGGTTTTATAGCTCTTGCCGCAGTATCTTTCGGCAGGTGGCTTCCCCTGGGTGTTCTTGGCGCAAGTTTTTTATTCGGTCTTTCTTCCAGCTTTGCAGTTAATGTTTTTAATATAAGAAGCCTGGACTTTCTGCCGTCTGAAATTTTTAATATGCTGCCGTATCTTATTACTCTGCTTACGCTTGTAGTATTCAGCGGAAAGGATTATGCGCCAAGAGCAGTTGGTCAGCAGTACGACATCACAAAAAATTAAGTAACTTAATTGCAGCTTTAGTTATTTAAGCACAACCTCTGTTCTGCCGTATCCGCCAAGTTCCGGACGGGAAAAACCGAATTCTGCAACTGCAGGATGTTTGCCAAGATAATCATGAACACCCTGCCGCAGTATTCCGTGTCCTTTACCGTGAATGATGGCAAAGTTTCTTAAGCCAGAAAGAACTGCGGCATCAAGCTGGCGGCGTACCAATTCCATTGCATCTTCGAACCGCATTCCGCGTATTTTTAATTCATAAACAGCATCGCCTGTTGAACTGTATTCTGCAGACCATGATGCTTTAGCGGCTGGTTTAACCGCAGATTTTTCTGCAATAACAGGAATTAATTCACTTTCCGGAAAATTCATTTTTAAGGAGCCTATTTCTACTATCCATGAATTATTTTTATCTGCGCGGATTATTACGCCGCGTTGCTTTGAAATACCTGCAAAAACTTCTGTACCCGGAGAAAAAATAAAATTGCCGCGGAAAGGCTGTTTTTCTGTTTTTAATAATTCTTTGCGGACTGCATTTTCTTCCATTTCCAAAATTTCATTTTCCTGCTCAGTATAAACATTAAGCTGATTTAAAAAATCTTTTACTTTTAATGTTTTTTCTCTGTCTATTTCGCCTTCTTTTAATTCGCGTACAAGGTTTTCCAGTGTCTTTCTGCTTTCACGCAGGAACTGATTCAGCGAGCCGATGGATTCGCGTTTTAATTCCGCTTCTTTTTGGCGAAGCTGAAGTTCTTTTAAGTCTGCTCTTCTTTTTTCTTCCTTTAATTTATTTTGTTCTAGTTCGCTTTTTTTCTCCAAACCGGCAAGCTCTCTTTGTTTTTCTTCTAGTCCTTTTATCATTTCGCTTACATCAGATTTTTCTTCATCAATGTAATTTCTTGCCATGTTAACAATTTCGGTATTAAGGCCGTTAGCTGCCGCTATATCGATAGCTCTGCTTTCGCCGGGAAGCCCGGAAATTATTTTATAAGTGGGAGAAAGTGTCTGCGTATTAAATTCAACAGATGCATTTTCTACACCGGGTCTTGTATATCCGTAATGTTTTAAGATTCCATGATGAGTTGTAATAATCATACGTGCATTTTTTTCAATTAAAAAATCTAAAACAGCCATTGCAATTGCGCCGCCTTCCTGCGGGTCTGTTCCCGAACCAAGTTCATCAAGAAGAACAAGCGACTTCTCGCTGGCTGCATCAGTTATTGCTGATACATTTGTAATGTGAGCAGAAAATGTAGAAAGCGACTGATTAATGGACTGCTCATCACCGATATCTGCGTATATTCCGTCAAAAACCGGAAGCAAACTTCCTTCATCAAGGGGGAGTGCAAGGCCGCTCTGATTCATCATTGCAAAAAGCCCAAGTGTTTTAAGAGCGACAGTTTTTCCGCCTGTATTCGGCCCTGTGATAATTAATGTTCTGGTATTAATATTCATTTCTATATTGATGGGAACAGCTTTTTTTAACAATGGATGGCGGGCCTGTTTTAATAAAAGGCTTTTGCCGCTGCCGCTGTGATTAACTGCAAAATTATTTTTTGCAGCGGCAGAGTATTTTGCCTTTGTTCTTAAACATTCCAGTTCAATAATTGCTGAGTGATATGTTTTTATTTCTTCTGCATGAATGGAAATATTTTCTGTTAACTCGCGCAGTAATTTCTGAATCTCCGCATCAAGATTTCTTTTTTCCAGTAAAAGTTCATTGTTTTTTTCTACCGCATCCAGAGGTTCTATAAAGATAGTCTGACCGCTTCCTGATACTTCATGTACAATTCCAGGAATTCTTCCGCGGTAATTGGCTTTTACTGCAAGAACAGCTCTTCCGTCTCTTTGCGAAGGCAGAGGCGATTGCAGCATTCGTTTGTAGTCATCGTCAGCCGAATAGCGCGAAACTGCATTTTTTAGGTCTTTCTCCAGGCTGTTTATCCGCTTTTTTAAAACACGTAAAACCGGCAGATCGCGCAGGTTACCTTCTCTGTCTATAATTTTAAAAATTTCTGCCGATACAGAGCTGCAATCAGGCAGGTTATTAATTATAGAAATTAACATTTCTTCTTTACTAAGCCATTTTAGAAATTCTAAACTTCGTTCAATAAATAATCCAACAGCAAGCGCTTCGTCCATATCCAGAACAGTGCCTTCTGTTCCCAATTTTGGAATAAGAAAGCCGATAGAAGGCAGCCATGAGCGAGGTTCGTCACTGCGGTTTTTTATCATTAAAAAAATTGCAGAAACAATCTTTTTTATATCTTCTGCCGAATCATCATAAACAGGCTGAGAGTCTTTTATTATCTGCGCAGCTTCTTCGCTTACTGAAAGAGAAGCAACATTTTCCATTATTTTAGGATACTCAAGAAGTATTTGTGTTTTTTTTGTTATGTTTTTTTCAGTCACCATTTTCTTTGCCTTCAAGATCATCCATTATGCGGAGAAAACTTTCATAACGGTCTTCGTGAATAATTCCGGCATGTACCGCTTCCATAATTTTACAGCCTATTTCTGTTTTATGGGAGCATGAAAGGCCGAAACTGCACTTTCCGGCTAACGGAGCAAACTCACGCATGTTAAGAATTACTTCGCTGGAATCAATACCATCCGGTATAAAACGCCGTACTCCCGGAGTATCAATTATTCGTGTTTTATCATTCAGTTCATACATTACAGATAATGATGTTGTATGAACACCTCTGTCGTATTTTTCATTTAAGTTTCCTTCCTTTATATCCAATCCTGGCTGCAAAGCGTTTAATACACTGGATTTTCCAACGCCGGATTGCCCGGTCAAAACGCAGGTTTTTTCCTGAATCTTTTTTCTAAGTTCATCAAGTCCTTCGCCGGTTTTTGCCGAAACGCGCATTACATTGTATCCAATTCGGGTATATTCTTCCAGGCGTTCATCAACATCTATATCGTTATAATCAATATCTATTTTGTTGCAGATAACAAGCGGTTCTATTCCTGCAATATCAGCCTGCAGTAAAACCCGGTCAAGAAAACGCGGTCTAAAGGGCGGTGATACGGGAGTGCAGAAACAAAGCGATAAGTCTACATTTGCTGCCAATAACTGGCTTGCAGCTCCTTTCTGATTAAAACGGCTGAACAGATTGCGTCTTTCATCAACAGAGAGAATCATGCCGGTGCTGGAATTATTCTGATATTCAATATTAACCCAGTCTCCCGGAGCGGCAGGGTTATATAAATTTTCCTGCCCTTTTAATATTTTTCCTTTTATCCGGCATTCCAGTTCTTTTATTCCATCTGTTGTTTCAATACGTGTTATGATAATGTTACGTGAGCTTCGTATTACAATGCCTTTAATTAATTCCATTTTACTCATATATTTTAAACAAAACTTAGTTTTAATCCCAGTTTTTCTGCCCGGTTTTTCCATAATGAATCAGAACTGTCTTTTTCTGTTAAAAATAACTGGTGCGCTGGTTTAAAGTTTTCTTCAACACGGAGTTTTCTGCCGTTTTCATCAAGGAGAAATTCGATTCGTTTTGTAACTCCTCCCAGTGAATCAAAAACCCTAATTACTGGTTCTGCTTCTTTGCGGAATTCTTCCAGTAAATATAAAAAATGAGTGCAGCCAAGTACAAGAGTATCCACTCCTTCTGCACGAAAGAGATCGATATATTTTTTTACAATCTCTTTTTTTTCGTTTTTATCCGCTTTATCAAAACTCTGTTCTATAAACTCTACAAGTTCCGGCGCAGCAATGCCGAAAATTTCACTTTGACTGCCAGCGCGTGTTTCACAGTTTTCTGCAATATGCTGGCTGTAGGGGTCTTCTATTGTACGCGCTGTACCAAGAATGCCAACTTTACCTGTAATACTTGCTCCTGCAGCCGGTTTAACGGCAGGCACTGTTCCCACAAAAGGTAAATCAGGAAAATTCTTTCTTAATGGTTCAAGAGCTGATATAGTGGCAGTATTGCATGCTAATACTATTATTTTAGGATCTGCCAATTTTAGCAGTTTTTCTGTTAGCGAAATTAATATAGATGATATTTCTTCCTTTTCGCGCGGACCGTATGGAAAATTTTTGCAGTCTGCAGTATAACATACCTCTTCCCGGGGATTTCTGGCAGTAAAATCATTAAGATAGGTGAGTCCGCCAATGCCTGAATCAATAAATAGTACCGGTCTGTTATTCATAGTTATTTAAATAAATTATTAAAGGCATCTCTGGAAGAATCGGCCTTTTCCCTGTCTTTTGTTCCTGTACTATGCTTGCGGTATTTTACATCCAGCGAAAACCAATCGCAAAAATTGGCGCGTTCCTTGTCCGGCTGCGGCTCTGCACTTGTTTCGTGGCAATCACCTCTTGCGCCAGGAAGGAAAAAACGGCAATTTTTGCATGAACGCAGATCTTTGCCGCAGTCCTGGCATCTTAAAGAACGCCCAATCGGGTCGGGATCATTAACTGGAGAACCGCAATACCAGCACATAATGTTATTTTAACCTCTGCAAGACTGGTTGTAAAGGCAGAAATGTGGTAATATTCAAAAATGTTTATAATTAATCCGTGCGCTGCGGGATGCGGAAGGCCGGCAATTACAGGTTATAATCTTTGTTTTATTCATCAGGCCAATCCTGAGCAGGAATATAACAGTATTTGTAATTATATAGAAAAAAACATGATAATAAAAGATTTCTGCGTGTCTGGTATGAGGTTCGAAAACACTAATTTTTCCAATCATCAATTTTACGGGTGCAATTTTAAAGAAACATTATTTGTTAACTGTGATTTTACATCAATAAAAACGAGGATGAGCTTCTTCGATTTTGCAGAATTTGTTAATTGTGATTTTTCCAAGTCCGATATTCAATTCTTGTCTTTTGCAGGAGCAGTGTTTTATAACTGCAGTTTTGAAGGTACAGAGCTTGTGCATGTAAATTTTGAAGGAGCGTCCATTAACGCCGCTTCATTTAACAATTCAAATCTTTATAACAGCAGATTCATAAGCGCCGATATAACAAAGACATCTTTTGTTAACTGCAATTTAAAACGGGTTTATTTTGCAAGCGCAAAACAGGAAGATGTATTTTTTAAGTCGTCCAATACGGCAGAAGCTTTATTTGAAAGGGAAGAACAATGAAGTTATTTTTTCATTACTGTTCTTACGGTTTTAGCAACTGCTATGTTATTGGAACCGAAAATGCAGATCATGGACGGCAGAATACTGCAATTATAATAGATCCCGGAAGCATGGAAAAAGTTATACTCGAAACAATCGAAAATAACAATTTTGATCTTAAAGCAGTATTAATAACCCACGAACATTTAGCGCATGTGCGCGGTTTACGCACCCTTAAGCGGATATACAATGCAGAAGTTTTTGCTGTTAATCAAAGCATAATAGAGCATAAAACTGCCATGATAAAAGACGGAGACATTATCGTCATCGGCGGTTTTGAGGTAGAAGTTATATCGATACCCGGACATTCTTCGGATTCTGTTGTTTACAAGATTGATAATCTGCTTTTTACCGGTGATGTGCTTACTGCGGGACTTGTCGGCAGTACTGCAAGCGCATACGGAGCTGCAACTCAAATGAATAAACTGCGAAGCCGTCTTCTTTCACTTCCCGGCGATTATATTGTTCTGCCAGGTCATGGCCCGCCATCTACACTTGAAGCAGAGCGCCGCTTTAATATGGACATATTCAATTATGAACAAGGCCGTAATAAGCGTCCTGCATTCAAGGTAGATCTTCTTTAATAAACCCTTAGCGTTTAAACCTTAATGATTCAAGAGCAGAATCGCCTCTTGTTATGCCAAACCACAGCTCTTCGCCGGTTCTTTCGCGTAACACTTTGTAGAATTCGCCTAAATCATTTACAACTTGTCCGTTTATGGAGTTTATTCTGTCTCCCTGCCTTAAACCTACAACATCTGCAGGGCTTCCTGATACAACCTGCGCTGTAAAAAGTCCAGCTGCATTATTATCAAGCTGAAGCGTTTGCCTTATTTGATCATTCAATGGTACAACCAAAACGCCTGGCCAAAGCTTTCTATTATCTGATGCCGCTTGTTCAGTGCGTACTTCGATACGAACACGAATATCTCTTTGTTGTTTGTCTCTGATAACTGTGAATACTGCATTTTCTCCAGGTCTTAATTCGCCAACCATCATTTGAAGCTGCTGAACTCCGCGGACTTCTCTGCCGTTTACGCTTGTAATAAAATCGCCGGGTCTAATGCCGCCTGTATCTGCAGGAGAGCCAAGGAATACCTGTACAGCCAATGCGCCGCGTCTGTTTTCCAATCCTAATGCGGCAATTGTTTCCCTGTTCGGTTCCAGTAATGAAACGCCAAGCCATCCGTAACTAGTTGTTCCAGTTTCGATAAATTCATCTATAGAACGTTTTACATTATTTACAGGAATTGCAAATCCAAGCCCGACATTTCCTCCGCCGGACATATTGCTGGCAATCCATGTGTTAATGCCGATTACTTCGCCTCTGATATTAACAAGAGGCCCGCCTGAGTTTCCCTGGTTAATTGGAGCATCTGTTTGAATAAAATCATTTATGTTACCTCCAGGCCCGCCTGTTCTTCCAACTGCGCTGACAATTCCCATTGTTACAGAAAACGAAACTCCAAGCGGATTGCCAATAGCAATTGCCCAGTCGCCGACAGCGACAGTATCAGAATCGCCAAGAACAGCAAGAGGAATAATATCATTCGTTTTAAAGGAAACTAATGCTAAATCTCTGCGTTCGTCTTTTCCGACAAGCTCCGCCGGATATTCTTTGCCGTCTTTTGTCGCAACTCTTATTTCTGCCGCATCATCTACAACATGGTTGTTTGTAAGTGCGTAATAAGTGCCGTTATTGAATCGTACAACAACTCCTGAGCCAAGCCCCTGCGAACGAAATTCCCGTTCTTGCCTGTTATTAGGGCCGCGTTCGCGCGGTCCAAAGAAAAATTCCCATGGAATCCCGTTAAAATTCGGAGCCTGCTGACGCCTTACAGAAACAGTTTTTAGTTCGACAACAGAAGGCAGCACTTTTTCCGATACAGCTCTAAAGGTTGTTTGCAGGGCTTCTGCCACAGCAAGAGCATCTTCTGGAATTATGACCTGATTCTGCTGTGCCTGTACCCTTTGCCTTGCTCCCGGGGTTGAACAGGAAAATGATAAAAAAGCCAGAGAAAACCCAAAAATAGCTCCAATTAGAACCAAATTAAAGATAAACAGGTTCGTAGATGAGAGTTTTTTTATTAAATTCACGATGATAACTCCTGAAATTTTAATATCTTCTTTATACTATATCAAATATATAAATGGTTTAATAGTTACAGGTATATAGAAAAAATCCAGAGTGAATAATACTCCGCCAATCTTTCAAATATATATTATATTATGCAGTATATATTGTCAATCACTTTTGCCCGTTTAAGCCTCTTTTTACATTGTTAAACATAGAAGCATCATTTTTTTAGTAAATACAGCTGTAACGTTAAACGAAAAGCATTGACAACTTATGGGATATAATTTTTAATAATATTATGAAAAAGAAACCCCTGGTATTATTGATTTTGTCAGCATTTGTAATTATTTTTATTTTATTTTCGTGCAGTTCAATAAAAATAAGAACATATGAAATGGAAACGCCTTTATTGAAAGAAGATACCAGTATTAAAATAGTATTAATCTCCGATTTACATAGTACAATTTTTGGGAAAGAACAAATAAAATTAATTGAAAAAATTAAAGAACAAAATCCTGATTTAATATTATTGGCAGGAGATATTCTTGATGATGTAGTTCCGCATAGAGGAACAGAATTGCTGTTGGCTGGTATTAATACTATTGCTCCAATCTATTATGTTACCGGAAATCATGAATACTGGTGCCGGGAAATTAACGAAATTAGATTACTGCTTCAGTCGTATCAGGTAAATATATTATCAGATAGTTATGTAAGAATTAATATTAAGAATAATTATATAATTCTGGCAGGTATAGAAGATCCTGACAAAGAAAGATATGAAACCCCGGGATATAATCAAAATGAAATTATGGAAAGAGCTTTTAGAGAATTAGATGAAATAGATTTGTTTAAAATATTAATTGCTCACCGGCCGGAAAATATAGAAACTTATAAAAAATATTCTTTTAATTTGGTTTTATCCGGACATTCACACGGAGGACAGGTAAGAATCCCATTTATAATGAATGGTTTATACGCTCCGAATCAAGGGCTTTTTCCTAAATATGCCGGCGGGTTATATAGACATGATGAAAAAGTACACATAGTAAGCAGGGGTCTTTCAATAAATCCACGGCTTCCAAGAATATTTAACAATCCTGAATTGGTAGTTGTAATAATAGAATCAAACATTTTGTCTGTTGATATTAATCCGGACAACTAAAAATATAAACTTCTATAATTTAAATAAACTATAGGAGGAAATTAATGTTTAAAAAATACGTACATTGCATAATTCCATTTCTTGTTGGAATAACATTATCTGTTTCAATGGGTTTAACAATTTGGATTGGTTTTTTTCTTGTTTTTATACCAATTGGGTTGAGTGTATCATTAGGATTTTTTATTAGCGTTAAATTTAACAACCCGGATTTGGGAAGAAGAATATGTCTTTCTATTGTATCGATAGTTTTCCTTGTATTTCTTGGAATTATGCAGCGCGAAAACATGCAAATAGAAGAAACGGTATTTTATTTTGCATATTTTTTAAGTACAGGGATATTCACTCGTGTTTTGATACATTACGCTATAGCAAAAGTAATTGGTCCGTTATTCTATGGAAGGGGTTTTTGCGGTTGGGCTTGTTATACTGCTGCTTTGCTGGAATGGCTGCCCATAAAAGAAAATAATGTGATCCCAAAAAAATTAACTTACATACGAATACCTGTTTTAATAATATCATTACTTGTACCGTTTATTCTTATTCAATTGGGATATGATTATTACAACAGGCATATTTATTCACCTGTTAACGGCTCTTTTATAGAAACACATAAACTTGATCAATTAATTTGGTTTCTTGTTGGATATATATTATATTACATAATTGGAATAATACTTGCGTTTATTTTCAGGAAAAAACGAGCTTTCTGTAAAATATTTTGTCCTGTATCGCTTGTTATGAAATTACCAACTAAATTTTCATTGGTAAAAATAAGACCAAGCGGTAATAAGTGTATAGATTGCGGCAAATGTAATAAGGTATGTCCAATGGATGTAAATGTACAAAAATATATTGAAAACGGGCAAAGAGTAAAATCAACAGAATGTATATTTTGCAGAAATTGTATTCATATTTGCCCTGTAAAGGCAATAAAATAAAATATTATTTGAGTATAAAATACGGCACAACTGCGCTTAACACAAGGTTAACGCAAAAATGTCATATACAACCCGAACTTATGTGCAATATCCATAATTATTAGATATAGATTAAGATATTTGACAATATACAAATAATTTGTTACATTAATATATGGATAATTTTGATAATATAGAAGATACTTATTTATGGAATAATTTTAAGAAAATATTTAATTGGAGAAAACCATTATTATATGTTTCTATTTTTGCTGCATTAATCTTTTATTATTTAATATTTATATTTAATTTTAGAGAAGAAAATTATGGTTTAATGGAAATCTCTAAAAGCATAAGATTTTTCACCTTTACTTTTTTTGTGTTTTGGATTGGTATTCCATTTATTGTTTATAAACCGCTTCGAAAGATTAAAACTAGGTTTCTTAGATTTTTAATATTATTTGGTTATTTATTTCTAGTTTCTTTAATTGTTTCTTTTTTAGCATGGGAGTACTTTATTTATGATAATAAACAGTTAAATAGTTACAAAAAAGTATTGCCAATAAAAAATAGCCCTTACTATAGAAACAGAAATACTTTAATTTATAATGACATTAAAGAAGTAAGAATTTTTGGATCAGGCGAAAATACTTCTCATGGATTTATAATGAATAACGATCAAAGATATAGATTAGGTTTAAAAAATTTCACAGCTCGATCAAAAAACATTTTTTTATTTGTATTATATAATGAATGTGAATGGTTAAGAGAAAGTATTACTGCTACATACGGATCAATAGATAAAATTGAGAATAGGATTATTTATAATAGTATATATCGTTTTAACATTCAACATTTTTTATTTTTCTTGTTTATTATTTGGATATTAATTGCTTTTAGTGTAATTTTATTAATCTATATTTATGATCCAAATATAAGAATATAGTATGGGTACTGCACATAGCAGGATTGTAGATTCTAAGAAGTTATTTTAACTATTTTAAAAGTCTGAGGGTGGCTAGGTCAGTCGTTTCGCTCGTTTCCATGCCCCACCCCGTTAATGTTTGTCAACCTTGCAAAACTAAAAGCTTCGCATTGGCGGCTTCGCTTATTCGGGTTGCTAAACCTTTGTTTATAATCAAATAGTTATGTAAAAAATCAGAAAATATTAAAAATATTTTAAATCTTAATTATATGTTGACAAAAACATAAAATGTATTATACTATGTAAATATAAAATTTATTGAGGTAAATATAACATGAAAAAAGATATATTTTTATTTTATTTAATTGTTTCACTCATTAACGCAATTATCTATGGATTATTTACTTATTTTATTATTTATAAGATGATTGCAAGAGAAAATTTATTAATAACATCATATCTAAATATTATTTATATTATTATTGGATTAATTATTACTGATAAGGCTCGCAATTTTGGCTTATTAAAAAGGGATTTAATAATTGAGATATATAAAGAAATGGGTATAATATTTAAAACATTTTATGCAGTTACTCAAGTATCTTTTCGGCCGGGTATGTATGTATTTTACATATTGGTATTGATTTTTTCTCAGATGTATACCTTTGAATCAGATATAATGCCATATTATTTAGGTAATTTTTTTCATTCAATTGAATATGGGTTATTGGTATTAATAACTTTTGATAGTTTGAAAGTGCTATTATTAAATGAATGGAAATGGTTTAAAAAAAATGTAGATCCTGAAATAAATGATAAAGATGTATAAATAATAAAAATATAATTATGGGAACCTCTAAAAACTAAGATTTTTCTTCCATAACTCCAATTATTTAATTAAATTTTATATTACAAAAATAAAATTGTCAACAAACAGAATATTTTATTCATTTTTTGTTGCATTAGCA
>Ga0123356_10000895_pt1 | contig 32977 bp, 29 predicted proteins | sample TergutEmb28metaG_2_FD_92546 | JGI IMG/M metagenome (GOLD analysis project Ga0123356, IMG submission 92546) | Embiratermes neotenicus P3 segment gut microbial communities from Petit-Saut dam, French Guiana - Emb289 P3 | ecosystem: Host-associated > Arthropoda: Insects > Digestive system > Gut ...
ACAGCTTCTACAGGAGTACCTATAAAAGCGTATCTTAAAGGCCGCTCAAGTGAAATCTGATTAAGCGGCAGGCTTCCTTCGAGCCTGAATGTCACATACAACCTGTTCGCTATTGTGTCGGTCATAAAATATCTTTGCAAGCGCTCCGGAGTAGCCATGAAAATGCCGTTAAAATCAACTTCATAAGAATCTGTTTTTTCCAGTAAAACATTCATTTGATGGATTTCAACTTTAAACTCAATGCCAAAAAGTTCTGACAGCCACCGGCATAAATGGACAGAATACCCGCCAATTTGCCCGTCACTTTTTAAAAACGCCTCAGTTGAAGGGATCATCCCATAAATAAAATACTCTCGTTCTTTTTTCAGTTTTTCAATAGCTTCGATTTCTTCGGGTGTAATACCTGGAATTTCATGAAATGATTTTATTGAATTAATATTAAATATTTGATCTTCTGTTTTTTCAGAGCAGGATAAAAAAGCGGCAACAATACATACAAGAAATAACGCTGGCGTTATTCGCTTATAGATTGAGATCATTATATTTCCACTTCAGAAAAATCTTTTTCACATTTTAAAAATATTTCCGCTAATTCCGGATCAAAATGCGTGCCTCTGGATTCATTGATAATTCTAACAGCTTCTTCATGTGAATACGCTTTTTTATACGGACGCTCGGATACAAGAGCGTCGTATACATCAGCTATTGCCATAACTCTTCCCTGCAAGGGAATTTCTTCGCCTTTTAAAGCGCGAGGATAACCAGTACCGTCCCATCTTTCATGATGAGAGCCTGCAAAAGATTTTGCGTATTGTAAAAAGTATCCGTCACCGGAATCCTCGATAATTCTGTCTATTATTTTTTCACCTTCAGAAGTATGGGCTTTCATCCTTTCAAATTCATCATCTGTCAGTTTTCCTTTTTTGTTTAAAATCATATCAGATATAACTATTTTACCTATATCATGCAATCGGGCTGAAGAAGCTACAAGCTCCACATTCCAGTCACTTATTTCCCTTGTGTATACGCCGTATTCAGCCATTGTGTTCAAAAGAATTCTTATAAACTTTGTGGTGCGTTCAACATGATGACCTGTCAATTTATCACGGTTTTCTACCATAGTTGCCAAAACCGACGCCATGGAGTTTTGCAGCTTTACAAGACGTTCTGTGCGAAACCGCAGCATTTGGTTTCTTTCCTGGATTATATCTTCGACATTAAGCTGCGTTTTTATACGGTTTATAAGGACTGCTTTTGAAAACGGCTTGGAAATGAAATCTGCAACCCCCATTTCAAAACCGCGGGCTTCGGTTTCAGGGTCATTTTTACTTGTTAAAAATATAACAGGGATTCCGGAATATCTTTTATCGGATTTTAGATACTTTAAAGCGTCAAACCCGCTTATTTCAGGCATCAATATATCCAATAAAATTAAATCTGGAGTAACATTTTTCAGCATTTCATACATTAATGAAGCAGACGAACAGGTATAAACAGCATATTTTTCTGATAATGCTGATTCTGCTGCCAACAAGTTAACATGGTTGTCGTCAACTGTGAAAATTGTTTTCATTAACATTCATTATATAGGAAATTTGCTCTTTTTACAATAATACGAACAAAAAAAACGCTCCGTCTTTTAAAGACAGAGCGTTCAAATCTAAAATAAACAGTTCTTGTAGTCTTAATTCCAATCTGTTTTATTTACATCCGCATGTACATCTTTCCCTTTCATGCCCATTTCTTCTGTTTGAAGGGTTATTTCGTCTTTGACCATCATTATCTGGTCTAGTTCTTTCCTGGCGTCGGTTTAATTCATGATTTCTTAACTGAGGGTTTATTTGTCCCATACGAGCCCTATTATTAAACTCAATAGTTTTTCCTTCAATTACCATTTTAACAGGATGAACAAAGTTCCTGACTCCAAAACCTTCGATAGAAACTGTAGCGCCTTCTTTTACTTCACTAATAAAACCGGCAAAACGGTTTAAAACCGGAACAAAATGAATTGTATCGCCGCTTTTTACTGCGATAAATCCCCTTTCCAGTACCAGAATTCCATCAATTGTAACGGGATTTACCTGACGCCTGTCTTGTGTTTCGCTTCTTTGGGGACGAGGGGTTCTGTCTTGTCTGTTTTCCCTGTTCTGACGGGTAGATTCCTGAGCGAATAAACCTCCGATTAATACAGTAATAAAAAGAATTAAAAATAATTTTTTCACAATAACCTCCGTATAGGAAATAAAATTTCCATTTAAATAGTTTCTAATTATATAACCAAAATTTTATATATGTGTTACACTTATTAGAGTGAAATATTATTACAATTACAGTAATAAATTCTGTAACCTTTTTATCATAGAAGAAAATAACACTATTCATAATGTTCGGTTTAAATTCGAAGAAAAATTATTTATTAAAAAATCAACAGAACTAAAAAAGCTACAAACTCCTTTAATAAAAGAAACAATAAAACAGCTTGATGAATATTTTAGCGGCAAGCGAAAAACATTTGATTTACCGCTTAACGCACAAGGAACGGAATTTCAAAAAAAGGTATGGCAGGTTTTAAAAGCTATTCCCTACGGACAAACATGCAGCTACGAACAAATTGCGATCAAAACAGGGAATCCAAAAGCGTGCAGGGCTGTAGGGCTTTCGAACAATAAAAACCCGATTGTTATAATAATTCCCTGTCATCGTGTTATTGGAAAAAACGGAAAATTAACGGGTTACGCCGGCGGCTTGGAACTAAAACAAAAACTACTTGATCTTGAAAAATAATTTGGAATTTTATCTCGCAAAGGCGCAAAGACGCAAAGTTGTTGTCCGAATTCTTAATATAATAACTAAAAATACTTAAAGTAATACTTAGATTCCTAGTTTTAAAGCAAGATTTCGTACCTCTGCTCTGCGCCTCTGCGTCTTGGCGAGAATAAATTTCTAAATATTACTAACTATGTTGGGCGGAAAGTGTTATAAGCGAGATGAAAAGCGTGACAGCCAAAGCAACGATATAAATAATAATTGCCGCAGAAAAACCTGCGCTTATTACAAGCCAAATACCCAGTGTATTAAAAACAGAACGATACAGGAAAACTAAACCGTGAAATATAACAGGTAAAACAGGCAATAATAAAACAAAAAGATAGCGGGGTTTTTGCCTTGCCCTGTAACGCCAGGCGATTATAATTATAAAAATTGACAGCGGTAAAAAGAAAAGCGCAGAACCGAGCCGGTTTAAAATTTCCGCTTCAAAAATCTGATTTATATAACCGGCTTTTTCAAGAGATCTTGCCGCTGTAAAAAGTTCTCTAATCTGAAGATTGGAAAGCCCGCGCCTAACTTTGGAAAGAAGTAAAAACTCTTCAAAATCAATATCCAGTAATATTCCGCCGGCAGGTTCGCTTCCAAGCTGCCACTGGCTTCTAAAACTTCTGTCTTCGTTATAACGATCCAGCGCTTGAGTTAAAACCAGAATTTTCGGACTTTCGTCAAGCGTAAAGGGAAGCAGTTTCACATAACGGGCAGTACCGCTGGTTTTTAGGTTCATGTCATTGTCAAAACCCATGTAATCAAATCCAAAACCATAAGAAACATCATCTGCCAATGTAAGACTTGAAAAACGCAGTACAACCCTGCCGTCTTCACTTGGAAGAGAAAAAACAGCGCCGTTTAAAATTTCGCCTACAGAAAGCTCAACTTCGTCGATAAAAAAGGCGGTAAGAGCGGCTCCCTGTTCGCTTGCTGCAAGAAAATTTACAGCATCAGGATCATTTGGAGTATGACCGATTAACTGCTGAAAAATATAGTAAGCCTGCACCCACTGACCGGTTTGCATTGCTTGATACCCTGAAAGTTTAAGATGATACAAATTAAAAATATGTGTTTCTCTTTGGTTAGGAGCCAAAGACGCGATCATGTCCCATGCTTCACTTTCCAATTGAGTGGCGGCGGCAACCTGCACAATGTTACGCTGTCCTGCAAGACGGATTGCCAACCCTGCAAGCCAATGCGAGTCAAAATAACGCTCCTCGTCAAATGCTGTTTGAGCCATTGTCATTGCCATTGTAGCATCAATCGGCTGTTCACTGGATAACGGATATATATCTATAGTGTAATTTTCCCTTCTTTCGTTTTCGCTTCTATCCAGATTTAAAGCAACATCCCTTTTTAATAATTCAAGTTCAGTGCTGTTATGCCAAATACGATCACAGATCGCAAGAAACTGGGAAGCGTCAAACCATTCGCCGGCTCTTGCGCTTTCCTGCGCGTTGTTTTTTGCAAGCTGATAAAGTGATCCTGTAAAGCGCATATTATCTTCATGATTTTTAACAAGAGGAGCTATAAGAAAGAAAATCAATCCATATATTATAGCGGCTGCAATTGCCGTAACGACAGAAGAAAGAAGACGTTTAAAAAATATTTCGGAAAAACTTTGGTAATTTTCTTCAAATGAAGCAAGTCCAAAAGGAATGACTAATGCAGATAACGCTAAAGCCGGAAACAGATTAAATATTTCCAAAAATCCCTGCATAAACCGCCAGCTTCCTGCGTACATCGGCAGCGGCGGCAAAGAAGACGGAAAAATAAAGCGGTAAAGTAAAATCAAAATAGAAGAAACTACGATATAAATTATAAATATATATTGGGGGCTGCGAAGTTTTTCCGTATTAATCATCATCGTACCTCCTTCTTGCTACAAAATTTAAAAACGAATAAATATTTACAAGGATGCCGAATCCCAAAAAGAATAACGGAAGCGAATCAATACTCGATATAAAATTTCCCAGTAATGAATTAATTGTAGCCATCATTTCCGGTCTATTGAATAATGTTATTATTGCAAGAACACCCCTAAAAGCCAATGCAGCCAAGAAAAGATTTGCAAGCGGCCATGCGCTGAATTTGACTGTGTAGGCAATTGAACACAATAAAAAAATTAAAGAGCCGACATAAACTAAATATGAAAAAAGCCCCTGATTAAATTTCTGCTGAAACACTTCTGCGTTAAGCCGCAAATCTATGGAAATACTTCTTAAAAACCATGGGGTATCATCTGTAAAAGGAATGGAAGGAAGGCTTGTAACCGGGTTTGCAAAACTTAAACCAACTGATTGCTGATAAATAAGAGGCTGTCCCGGAATAGCTGTTACCCTGGGACCGCTGTGATCTGTAACACCATTTAAAAGAACAACCGCTGTTTCGTTTTTATCAAGGGAGTTTGTCAAAATCAAACCCTTATCCCCAAGCGGAATACCTGCAGCAAAGGGCGGCGGAGAAGCATTCCATCCCTGTAAAATAGTTGAAATGCTAAAGGTAAATAAAAATGAAAGCGACATAACGCAAATAAGAGTCATTATATAATAACAGTTTCTTCTTACTGCATAATTCATCGCTAAAATGATTGAAGAAAACAGTGATAAAGATAAAGCCCAGTGAGCGGCGGTTATAAACAAAGTAAGGGTAGTTTCAGGAGTTGGCGGCAGAATTTTTATCCATTCAACACGCAGGGATAAAAACTTGAAAGCCGCTACCAGAAAAAAAGTAATGAGAAAAGTAAGGCTAAATAAGATGATTAATTTGGCTAATTTCCTCACATTCTAAGATTATCACGGCATTAACAGTCATGTCCATACCTTGTAATATATTGAGAAAATTATTAAAACAAGTCATAATGAGGTATGGAAGCAAAAATAGCGGTTTTGGGAGCCGGAGCGTGGGGAACAGCAATAGCGAAAGTTATTGCCGACAAAGGAAAAGAAGTTCTTGTCTGGAGTTTTGAAGAATCTGTCAGGGACGATATTAATAATAACGGCTTAAATACAAGATATTTGCAGGGTGTAAAACTGCCAAAAACACTTAAGGCGACATCAAATATTGAAGAAGCTGCGGAAGGAAGACAATTTTTGATTTATGCTCTTCCGTCTTTATTTCTCCTTGATACATTAAAAAAATCAATTAATGTAAAATCGATTCGTGACGGTAAAACCACAATAGCGGTTATAACAAAAGGATTTTTACCCACAGAAAACGGACCTCGCCTAATCCTTGAAACAATGGAAGATTACCTGCCTGGCTTTTTCCGCCAATCTTTGGTTTATATATCAGGACCTAGCCATGCAGAAGAAGTATCCTGCGGAAAAATTACAGGGCTTATTGCAGCAAGTGAAAATCCAAAAAATGCCATTCGTTTCAGAGACCTTTTAAAAAACCCGCGCCTTTTGGTATATTCATCACTGGATGTACGCGGCGTTCAGGTAGCTGCGGCAACTAAAAACGTAATTGCGATTGCGTTTGGAATGCTTGATGCTTTAAAAACATCCGACAAAGCCGACATGTTCGGAGATGGAACAGAATCCCTTTTACTTGCGGCAGGTCTTAACGAAATACAGCTTTTGGGCAAAACGTTAGGCGCTACACACCCGGAAACATTTACATCAATTTCAGGGATAGGAGACCTTGATGTTACATGCCGGTCGGTACTTGGGAGAAACAGGCGTTTTGGAAGGGATATAATCGAAAAAAATATTTTAGACTCGTTTAAAAATATCGACGACATACTAAGCCGTATCGGCGAAATCGGATACCTGCCTGAAGGAGTTGCGGCAGCGAAACAAATCAAAGAGCTTGCAGAAAAACACAAACTGCGTATGCCTGTATCATTGGGGATATGCAACCTTTTAAACAAAGAATTAAAACCTATGGAATTTTGCAAAAATCTGCTTGTAGATTGGGATATAAGATAAATGTTTGAAAAATTGACAGGAAAAATTACCGACGCATTTCGTTTTGTTACAGGCAAGTCCTCGATAACAGAAAAAAATATTGAAGATGCTGTTGAAGCCATAAAAATGGCTTTACTTGAAGCCGATGTAAACTTACGTGTTGTACGGCGTTTTGTAAACTCAACAATAGAAGAAGCAAAAGGCGAAAAAGTTTTACGTTCTGTAGACCCGGGACAGCAATTTATAAAAATCGTTCACGATAAACTTGTTTCCTTTCTTGGTGATGAAGATCCAAAAAGCCGCGCCTTAAAATTAAAAGGTCCTGATGTTATAACTACAATTTTAATGCTCGGTCTTCAAGGTTCGGGTAAAACTACAAGCGCGGCAAAACTTGCTCTGCGTTTAAAAAAGGAAGGACGAAAACCATTACTCGTAGCTTGTGACCTTATTCGTCCTGCCGCTATGGAACAGCTTTTTGTTCTTGGAAATCAAATCGACATACCTGTTCACAAAGAAGACGGAGCGAAAGACAGCGTAAAAGTTTATCAGAATGCTCTTGGCTGGGCAAAGAAAAATCTAATCGACACAATCATCATCGACACAACAGGGCGAATGCAGATTGACGAACCGATGATGGAAGAACTTTCCCGGTTAAAAAAAGCTGCCAACCCGGATGAAATGCTTTTAGTCGCAGATTCAATGACAGGGCAGACTGCGGCGGACATCGCAAAAACCTTCGATGAAAAAATAGGTCTTACAGGCGTAGTATTAAGCAAGTTTGATTCTGACACACGAGGCGGAGCTGCTCTTTCTTTAAAAACAGTAACAGGTAAGCCGCTTAAGTTTACAGGCACTGGTGAAAAACCGGAAGACTTTGAACCGTTCCATCCCGACAGAATCGCAGGGCGTATTCTTGGCATGGGGGACGTCGTAAGTCTTGTAGAAAAAGCGCAGGAAGTAATCGATGAAAAGCAGGCGCTTGAACTCCAGAAAAAAATGGAGAAAGAAAACTTTACACTGGAAGACTGGCTGGATCAAATTAAAGCAATGAAAAAAATGGGATCGCTTCAAAAAATGCTTGACATGATCCCGGGTATGCAGGGACAACTTAGCGAAGATGATATTAACAAAGCAGAATTAAAAAGCCAGGAAGCGATTCTTAGCTCGATGACAAAAAAAGAGAGGGCTAACCATTTAATTATAGGACCTCCTCGGCGAGGCAGAATTGCAAGAGGCTCCGGGACATCGGTTGCAGAAGTTGCGCGTCTTTTAAAAAAGTTTGAAAAGATGCGAGGCATGATGAAAAAGATGGCAAAAGGCAACATGAAAGGAATGCCCGGCATGCCGAACATGCAAGGATTACAATTCTAAATAGTTTCTTTTTTAAAACCACAAACCCCACGAAACCGTGCCTGCGGCACGAACACGAACCCTTACTTCGATATATTATCTTCTTTCGTGATGGTTAGTGTGGTTCGTGGTAAAAATTTTTATTTCTTTTTATGAAATAATTTCAAATTGCCATAAACCTGTCTTGCCGTAAAACACAAGATACAGATCATGTACACCGCTTATATTTTCCATCTTGCACTGAGTATGTCCCCAGGATGCAAGTCTTCTAAAGCTGGTTTTGGGAAGCGGATAAAAAGATATATCCCCTGTAATTGGAACTTCCAGAGTACCAACTATTTTTCCTTCTGGTGAATCAATGCGGACTTCTATCTTGCTGCCGTGCGTTCCCTGTACAATCGAAGATAACTGTAATGTTTTTCCGTTTTAAAAATCAACTGATTTAAAACTTATCCAGCTTCCATCTTCATTATTAAAAACAGCAGGGATAGGACTTCCTCTTTTTTCGTGCAGATAACAGTTTGAATAGCTGTCAAAGTTCTGCGCATGTACTTGTTTTGCCAGTAATTTGCGCGGAAGAAGTTTTTCACCTTTGATTTCGATATTGCCGCTAAGGCGGATATCAATAGAAGAAGAGCCGATTGAAATTGTACATGAACCTGCTTCCAGTAAAAAAGTATTTTTAAGTCCTTCCCAAATCGTAAGTTCATTTGCAGATAATTGAAAACAAATAGTTTTTTCTTCGCCCGGTTCAAAATAAATTCTTTCAAAACCTTTTAATGTTTTTAATGGACGGCGCAAAACAGAACCTTTAAATGTTACATACATCTGAGGCACTTCCTCTGAAGCAGCCTGACCTTTATTTTTTATTTTAAAAGAAACATTTAAAGTATCATCTTTTTCTATTTTTGATTTATCGATTTTTAAATCTTTGTACTCAAAGTTTGTGTAAGAAAGCCCGTGTCCGAATGGAAACAGAACATTTTTATCAAAATACTGATAAGTTGTTTTACCAGCCATAATGTCGTATTCCATAATCAAAGGAAGCTGTTTTTCATCTTCGTACCATGTTAAAGGAGTGCGCCCTGCCGGTGAATACTTTCCGCTTAAAATATCTGCGATACCGTTTCCTGTTTCCTGAATGCCGTGCGCCATCCAAATAATCGCAGGAACTTTTTTTGAAATTTCTTTGATTGTATAAGGATAACCGGAAATCATAACAAGTACGGTTTTGTCGTTCACTTCTGCGATACTGTCGATTAACTGCTGCTGCCTCGGCGGAAGGTTTAAACTTGGTCGGTCGATACATTCCCTTCCGTTAATCATCGGGTCGTTGCCTGCAAAGAATAAAACATGCTGCGCTTTTGCGGCAGCTTCTTTTGCAGCGGCAAGTCCGTCATGCTCAAGTTTCATTTTAAATAATTCGCTCTTTACAGGAACAGGATCGTCATGCTGGGTAACAGGTTTTCCTGTTTCGTTTGTTATGATACGCCTATTATCGTGGGTTTTAATAAGTACATTACCGTTTTTTTGAGGTACAATATTAAAAAGTGTAAATCCAAACCACTGTAAATTATTTTTTGCCGATGCTGTTATAAAATAATCTGTCGTGTCATTTTTTGGCATAAGCTGAGGCGGAATCGGTTCTCTTCTTGGCGGAACAACTTCTCTTCTTGCGTAACAGCCTTCCAGCATTAAACCGCTTTGTGTATCTGTAAAAGTTTTTACGCCCCATCCCCAATCTTCAACGTAAAATTGCGCCGGGTTTTCTCCCTGTTTACCTGCAGCTAATGTCTTTTTTGATTTATCGGGATTATCCTTTTCAGGAACATCGATTAATACCAATGGTCTTCCATCGTCTGTTGTAAAAGAAACAATGTCACGATGGTCGATGTGTTTAATTTTTTCTCCGTAAACTTCTTTTAGCGCATCTATTGGTGTACTTTGATATGTCGGAATCCCTGCGTACCAGTCCAGATGAAGTTCAGATGCAAGAGGTCCCATTACTGCAATAGTACCATTAGTTTTTTCAAGTTTTAAAGGAAGAAGCTGTTTTTCGTTTTTCAAAAGTACGATAGATTTTCTTACAGCTTCACGGCAGAGTTTTCGGTATTCATCCTTCATATTATCTGATTCGCCGATTGCTTCGTATGGATTTTCCAAATTTTCTATTGGATCAAAGTGACCAAAGCGGAAGCGGATTGCAAATATTCTTTCAAGGTGTCTGTCAATTTCTGCTTCATCTATAAGTTTTCTTTCAAGCGCTTCTTTTACAGCTTCTATTACAGGCTCCGGCATATCGGTCATATTATCAGCGCCGCTTTTTAAAGCAGCGGCAAGTGTTTCTCCGTGTGTTTCAAAATAATTGTGAGCATCGACCGTTTGTAAAAAATCGCCGCCGTCTGTTACAATGTGCCCTTCCAATCCCCATTCTTTTTTTACTATTTCTTCCTGTATGGGATGGATCATCATCGGGATTCCGTTTACTTCGTTGTAAGCGGTCATCATCGATACTGCGCCTGCATCCTTTATCGCCGCTTTAAAAGGTACAAGATAATATTCGTGCATAAGGCGCGGCGGGATGGAACAATTGCAGGCGATTCTATTTTCTTCGTTATTGTTTGCAAAAAAATGTTTTGGTCCGCAGCTTGCTCTTAAATAAAAAGGATGGTCTCCCTGCACACCTTTAATGTATTGGCTTGAAAGCTGGCTTGTAAGGAAAGGGTCTTCTCCGTAACCTTCTTCGGTTCTTCCCCACCTCGGGTCTCGCTCCAAATCTACTGTAGGCGACCAAACAGCAAGCCCCCTTGTGCGATCGCTTGATTTATAAAAACACCGCGCTTCGATGCCGACAATCTCTCCTATTTTCCGCAAAAGCTCTCTATCCCAACCGGAAGCTAAACCTATTGTCTGCGGAAAAGTTGTATTGTTTCCTTCGCGGTTTACAAAACCATGAGCACCTTCGCCGCCAATTGCCCAAGTGCCGATGCCAAGCCGTTCAACAGCATGGTTACGGGTTGGAATAAAACCGCATTTTTCTTCGAGAGTTAACCTGGAAATCAGGTCTTTAACTCTTTCTTTTAATGGTAATGATGGATCATTAAATGGATATTTCATAAGATAGATAGTAACATAAAATTATTAATTAATTAACCACGGAGGACACGGAGTTTCACGGAGTTTTTAATACGAAAGCACTTCTCTCCTCTGTGTTACTCCGTGGTAAATAAAAAAGGCGCAAGACACACAAAAAATATCTTAATATTCTCTGCGTGCTCTGCGCCTTTGCGAGATGAAATTCTTAGAAATTAAAACTTATTCTTCTTTACCCAGTCGATGATTTCATCAACTTTGCCAAAGACTAATCCTGTTACTGTGTCGGCGCAGCCGTAGTAGATGGCGACTTTGCCTGAGTCTTTGTCAACGAGCGATGCTACAGGGAAAGTTACGTTTGGTACGTCTCCTGCAAGTTCGTAAAGCTCTTTGGGGCAAATAATATAAGGCTTGGGACGGGCAATTACTTTCCAGGGTTTGTCTAAATCCATTAAAGCTGCGCTAAATGAATAAACAAAACCGTTACAGCTTGTAAGTACGCCGTGATAGAAAACTAACCAGCCTTCGGTTGTTTCGATAGGGCAAGGACCTGCTCCGATTTTTGTGCTTTGCCAGCCGCCGTTAGGGCTCATAACATGGCGGTGTTTTCCCCAGTAAACCAAGTCAGGGCTTTCTGAATACCACATATCGCCGAATGGAGTGTGACCTGAATCGCTAGGGCGGCTGTACATGGCGTAATTTTTTCCAATCTTGCGCGGGAAAAATGCTCCGTTTCGGTTGTAAGGCATCATCGAGTTTTCCATCTGGTAAAACTTTTTAAAATCATAAGTATAACCAACACCAAGACATGGACCTTTATAACCGTTGCACCAGATGATGTAATAGCGGTCTTCAAGCCAAATAACACGAGGGTCATATTTATAATCTGAATCAGGAAGTTCCGGGTCTGTCTTTTCAAACTTAATTGCATTATCTTCTATTTTCCAGTTAATACCGTCTTTACTGAATCCCACATGGATGTCCATATGTCTTTGTGTATCATCGCAGCGGAATACGCCTGCAAACTCGCCGTTAAAAGGCACTACGGCACTGTTAAAGATACTGTTTGATGTAAGGGTTAAATCACGCGGAATAACGGGATTTTTGGAAAAACGCCACATAATTTCTTTATTTGGATCGCTTCCTTTGCCTGAGGAGGGTCTGTCTTCCCAGGGAATGTTCGGAATGCTTACTCCATTAACAATTTTACTCATATTTTTTTCCTTTTTTTAACGGTTGAAATCTTCGATTGCTGCGTTAATTCTTGGCATCCATGATTCAATGTGCTGAGCAGGAGTTACAATTCCAAGACCGTCAGCTCTGAAATCACCGATAAAATCACCAAACGGATAACCCGGAACAAGATCAAAACCTGCTAAAGTAAGATAGCGGGGATCTCTTGACATTACAACAGTTTCTGTTACGTCTCGTATGTTTCTGGAAGCCCAATAGTGTCCCTGCAGCCAGTCATCTGATACAGGAGCGCTCCACAATTGATCTGCTTTAAGAATTACATCAACTTCCGCAGGTGAAAAAATATTCGGAATTGCCGCGCCGCCGACTCCGGCTCCTACACGGATATTCTGTGATCTTGGACCTCTTGGCGGAAGTACGTAACCGGCTTCAAAGTTATCGTTCATCTGACCTTTTCTCCATTCAGGATCAAATGTCATTGCTACTCTTCCGTCTACGAATGCTGACCAGTTCCAACCCCAGTCATAAGTAGGCTGTGTTGCAACAAGACCTTCTGTGATTAGTCTGTTAAAGAATTGTAAAGCATCCAAAACCGCCGGGGAATTGGCGCTGTTTACAGCTCTGCCTTGTTCGTCAAATGTAACAAGATTTCCGCCGTTTCCAAAAATAAGCCCCATTATAAATTCACGGGCATCGTCAATTGGAAGCGCGTATGTGTCAATAACGCCGTTACCTGTTGTATCGCGTGTTAATCTTTTGCAAACTTCATAAAAAGTATCCCATGTCCAGTTGTTGTCTCTTTGTAAGTCATAAAGATATTCTCTGCCTAAACCGACTTCTTCAAGGTGCTGAGGATTAAAGAACAACATTGAAGTTCCCCAACCATTGTTAGGAAGACCATAAGACCATGCGTATGTTTTTCCGCCGAAAGTAAAAGCTTCGTGAGCCAGACCGTTAATCATGGCTTTTTCGCCTATAATATCTTTTCGATTATTAAAATCAATTATTTTACTGTCGCTTACAGGATATAAAAGCCCTTGTTTAAACAATATCATAATATGACTTGCGCTAAGCTGATACATATGAATATCTTTGTTATTTGACATAATATTACTTGCTACAAGCGGAAGATAATTATCCCAGTCTGACAGTTCAAATACTTCATAACTAAAGTCATGTTCTCTAAGTAATCTTCTTCTTTGTTCAAGTTCCTGTTCTTCGCTTTCACTTCTCGGTTCGTAAGTATTTACATTGTATGTTTGCCACCATGAAGCTACTTTAATATTGGCTCCCTTAAGATTTGTACCGCCGCATCCTGTAAATACGACCAAACTAAATACAAGCAAAAACGCAAGTAAAAATATTCCAATTTTATTTCTACCTAATAACATATCATTCCTCCTTATAAAAAAAATAATTTGCGTCTTCGCAGTGTTAACCGTGAAAACGCAAATTAATAATATGGAGTCTAATCAAACAAAATGTTTGTGATTCCGGAAAAGTTCACTATCTGTTGAAATCTTCGATTGCTGCGTTAATTCTTGGCAGCCATGATTCAATGTGCTGAGCAGGAGTTACAGTTCCTGTTCCGTCAGCTCTGAAATCATTGATGAAATCATCAAACGGATAACCTGGAACTAATTGGAAACCTTTTAATGTAAGGTATTGTGCATCTCTTGACATTACAACAGTTTCTGTTACGTCGCGGAGGTTTCTGGATGCCCAGTAGTGTCCCTGGAGCCAGTCTGTTGTTACAGGTGTAAACCATTTTTCCATTGCGTTCATAATAACATTAACTTCAGCTGGTGAATAAAAGTTAGGAATTACATAAACGTTGTTGTTTGCGCCAATGCGAATTCTCTGTGAGTTAGGACCTCTTGGAGGAAGAACGTATCCGCCTTCAAAGTTGTCGTTCATCTGACCTTTTCTCCATTCAGGATCAAATGTCATTGCTACTCTTCCGTCTGAATATGCTGACCAGTTCCAGCCCCAGTCATAAGTAGGCTGTGTGGCAACAAGTCTTTCACTGATTAATGTGTTATAGAAATCCAATGCCTGAATTACTGCAGGTGAATTAATACCGCTTACAGCTCTTCCCTGTGCGTCAAATGTAACAAAGTTTCCGCCGTTTCCGTATACTAAGCCCTGAATAAATTCACGAGCATCGTCAATTGGAAGAGCGTAAGTATCGATAACGCCGTTACCTGATCTGTCTCTTGTTAATTTTCTGCAAACATCAAGGAAAGTTTCCCATGTCCAGTTGTTGCTTGCCTGTAAATCATAAAGATATTCAGCGCTTAAACCAACTTCTACAAGGTGCTGAGGATTAAAGAACAACATTGCTGTTCCCCATCCGTCGTTTGGAAGACCAAACTGAAAACCATATTGTTTTCCGCCGAATGTCATAAAGTCCTGTACAAGACCATCATACATCGGTCTTACGCCTGCAACTGGTTCACGGTTATTTAAGTTAGCCCTTGAATCGCTTACAGGATACAGAAGTCCCTGTTTAAATAATGTCATTGCCATAGCAGATGAAACTTCATAAACACTGATGGTTCTGTCGTTTGACATAATATGGCTTGCTACAAGCGGAAGGTAGTTATCAAAATCTGATAATTCAAATACTTCCATGTTGAAGCCTTCTTTCGCAAGAAGATTTCTTCTCATTTCAAGTTCTTGTTCTTCACCTTCATTTCTGGGTTCATAAGTGTCTACATTGTATGTTGACCACCATGATGCGATTCTGATATTCGCTCCCTTAAGACCGTCTCCAGGACATCCTGTAAGTACAACTAAACTAAATGCAAGGATAATTGTAAACAGAACTAATCCAATTTTTTGACTTGTTTTTAACATGTCATTCCTCCATAAAAAATAATTTTTACTATCTCAAACGGTAAACTACCGTGTTGAAACCATTTTAATCCGGTTACATTTTAATACCGGTTTGGCTAAGTGATTCTACGAACGCTTTTTGCGCTACTAGATATAAAAGTATAAGCGGTATAAGGAATACAAGTGTTCCTGTAGCTACTACTGCCTGTACATATCCTACAGGAGGCTGTGCCATAATTCCGCCGCCGCCTGCTCCTGTTGCGTTAATACCTGCCCAATAACGGAAAAAACTTTCTGTAAGCCTTGAAAGGGCAATAGGCATCATGTTATATCCCCTAAGGAACAATGTTGAAAAAATGGAATCTGTCCATTGCCATACAAATGAAAAAAGGAAACATGATGTAAGCATAGGCATAGCATCGGGAAGCATAATGCGTCCGAATGTATAAAATCTTCCGCATCCGTCTACATAAGCTGCTTCTTCCAGTTCTTTTGGCACTCCCCTGAAATACTGTCTTAAAAGGAAGATATAAAGACCGCTTTTTAAACCCATCGCTGTAGCGGAAAGAAGGAAATAACCCGTCAGAGTTCCCAATAGATTTATAGGTTCTCCGGTTATAAGCTTAAAAATTCCCAATATATCAAAAAACTGGAAATTCAAATAAAGTGAAGCCAGAATTGTCTGCGGCGGAACAATAATTATCAGGAATACACACATGAATAAAATATTCTTACCGGGAAATTTATATCGGGCAAAACCATAAGCCGCCATAGTACAGGCTGCAACCTGTAAAAGAGCGCTTATTACAATGATTATTGTTGATTGAATTAATGTTGGCCAGTACTTCATAAGATTCATGGCAATTTTGTAGTTGTCGGTAGAAAAATTACGGGGAATACTTACTACGCTGGCATCGTAAAGATCATGTTCTTCCATAAAACTTACAGAAACCTTATCCAAAAGCGGCTGTAAAATGAGGAAACAGAACCCAAAAATAAGGATAGCGCGGAATATCTTATAAGTTATATCCGCAACCTTGTTTCCGAGAATATTCATTGCATGAGGGTTTACTGCTTTTTTAGTCATAATAGTAAACCTTCTTGGAAATTAATCCCATCGACACCCCTATAACAATAATAACAATCAAGAAATAGAACCATGCCAGAGCCGACGAATAACCAAAATCAAGGCTTTGGAATAAGACGGTGGATATCTTTTCCATAACCCTGTTGTCCGTTCTTAAGAAGAAGTCTACCACAGAATACACTATATTGACAAGTATTAGGGAACTTACCATAGGAAATGTTATTTTCCAGAAGCATTCCCAGCTTGTAGCTCCTTCAATTTTTGCGGCTTCGAACATGCTAGGCGGTATGGTCTGAAGCGCAGAAAGGAAGATAATTATCTGAATACCGGAAGCCATAGCGATTGTATAAATCTGGTTAACTACCTGGAAAATATATTTCATAAAACCGGCGGCAGCGCCTTCAACTGCAATTATTTCTTCCAAAACCCCGGTAATCGATGCTTTCATCATGTTACTGTCTTTTATGGACTGGGCAATGCTCTGCATAAGCGCGTTATTTGTCTCAAGCCCGACAAGTACACCTGAAGATAAAATAACGGGAAGGAAGAAAATCGCCCTTACCATTCCCCTTCCTTTAAACTCCTGGTTTAATAAAAGGGCTATAAAAAGACTGAAAATGATAATTGCTGGAACTACCAATACCATACGGATGAGCTCTTCTACAAGTAATCGGGTAAATTCAGGGTCTATTGTAAGAGCTCTTTCAAGGTTTCCTAAAGCTACAAATTCAAGGCCAAATGATTTATTTACAAGGTCTATACTGACATTGCTGAATATCATTCTAAAGGATTCCAAAATCGGAATAAACATAAAAAGGATAAAACCAATTACAAACGGAAGTATAAAAAGATACCCTGCGCGGGCATTTTTACCTTCCAGTGTAAGGCAGAGTTTATCATTTTTTACCCAAAGATATTTCGGCAAAGTCTTTGATAAAAAACCTTCGATAGCGTTTTTTATTTTTTTAAGTTTCATTAGTTCCCCCGCCTTAATACAACGTAATTATTGGAGCCGACATACCTTCCGCTGTAATTAATTCCTGTATTACTTGTATTTACCGCAACTCTAGTCCCGTCTTCGTATTCTGTAATTGTAAAACCATCAGATACAATCGTATGATTTACGATTGCCTGGTTGTAAAGATGTCCGAAATCGGCGCTGAAACGTTTATAAAGCACATCCGCATCTCCAACCCATTTATGATAAACATTTGCATAAAACTGCCTGAACTTTGTTTCTTGTAAAACCGAAGTTTCTTCTGTCATAAAGCTAAAATAAAGCCCGGCTCCGCTTTCAACCGTTTTTAACAGGTTTTTTGTATAGTCTTCTGCAAGGTTTATAGCTTTACCTGTAAAAGGAACAAGACCATGTAAAACCATCGGATAGAAAGGCACTGAAACGTCCGTTATACTGAAACTCTGGCAATCAAGCGGCATATCAATAATAAAATCCGCAAAGGGCGCTGCGTAAGCATGACCTGAAAGAAGCATTATTCCCTTTCCGTTTCTTGAAAGCTGCGCAAGTTTTTCCTGTCTCATTAATTTTGAGCCTTCCCGGCTTACATGCTGTCTTTCGTTATAATCACCTGCAAGCCTGGAGCCGATATTTCTGAATGCTACATTTTCAATTCCGTAATTTTCAGCTTTGTTCACATAATTATCGATTGTTGACATCATAAAATCCGGGCGCGCTATATAACTTAGTTTACCCCACCTCATCCTTTCGCCGAACCATACAAAACTGAAAGGATATCTCTCTATTCTTCTGCGATCTATTGAGCGTGATGCGTCATTATATAAGCTGAAACCGTCGAAAGGTTTTGTATCTCTCATAAAGAAAAAATCAACTTCCGGGTAAACTGTAAAACCTTTTTGATTTGATATATCAAGAAGATTTTGAAAATCCCTTTTGCTTCCAAGGTCTCTGATTAATTTAATGCGTGACGGAACAGAATGTTCTACGCTGTGATTAAACCAGCCGTTTAATTTTACATTTACATTTTTCCATCCTAAATTGGAAAAATCATTTAACATTTCGGCGGCTTCATTATATGATGTAAGTTTTAAAGGAAGGTCAAAAGGAATTCCGGCACGGTGCTGTGTTTTATTTACCGCTCCGGGTATTTCAACTACGATAGGAATTCCGCTGTCATTTCTTTTACTCAAAGAAGGAAATTTATTTAAAAGGTATTCGCGGTATTCTTTTGCCATGCCGACATAACCGTCTTCTTTACAGATTATATAACGGATTGTTATACTCTCTCCATCAGGAAGCGATCTTTCATATTGAAAAACATCACGCTGTGACCTTCCGGATATATTCATAATTTCGTTGTGTACCATTGTAAAACGCGGATACACATAATTATATGAACTTGAAGGACCGGAAACATCGGCGCGTATACTTGCGTAAGATGAGCCGTTTTCGATTACGGCTAAAATGGCATTACCGTTTTTTTGTATACCGTAGACAGGCATGGGAGATCTGTTATCTGATATAAGTTCTTTTCTAACCCTCGCTTCGTCCCATCCATAAACAACACTGTTAAAAAACTGCTGGTTATGTTTGCCGTTATTAAAATAAATTAAAGAGCCGCTGCCGTCAGGAACCAGTACATAACCTTCGTCATCTAAATAACCTGCTCCGAAATACGGCATAACAGAAAGAGTTGTTATCGGATAAGTTGCCCTGTAAGCTATTTTTTCAAAAGGTATATCCAATACTAAAGATCTTCCTTCCAGCGTATAACGTAAAGTTACATTAAAAGAAGGCCTGTCTCTTACGGCAAGTGTGGGATACATGGCTATATCTGTAAGATAATCATCATAAGTGTATCCGGCATTGGAAAAGTAATTTTCATATTCTGCCTTTTGATATTCATGAACTTCGTCGCGTAACGCATAAATATTTGTGTTTCTTAAATTGGGATACTTTATTAATAATTCATCCCTGTCGTCATTTCTTCTTAAATTATTTATATCGTAAAGACGGTAGCCTGCATTTAAAAGACTCTGTTCTGTCATGGTCATATTGTTCATGAAGTGCAGCATTCTTTCTTCAGGAACTGCAGGCGGAATAATATAGGTTCTTTCAATGTTACCAACCGTATAATTAACTTCCAGTCCGCCGTCTACAATACCGTATTCATAAACGCCAAGATCAATACTTTGTTCACCCGAATACTGAAACATTCCAATTCCGTAAACATTGGCGTATTCCAAAGCAAATACTGATGCTTGCATATACCTTGTAACCGGAGCCGCTCTAGGATCGATTTCTTCGGGATTTGATCTCCACTGCGCTCCTGTTTCTTTACAGGTAAGAATTATCCCGGTATTTTCCGGCAGGAAACGCAGATGAAGATACTGATTTTCAAGTATTACTTCATCCGTATTACCGTCCCATTCATATATAGTTATATTTTTCGCCCCTGACGGTCTTCCGCCGCAGGAAACTAGCGCAATAGAAATAATTAAAGCTAAAAAAAGCCAAGTAATTTTCTTCACTGCTTCCCCCTATATAAACCTGAAAAGTAATTCTCTATACAGCGATAAAAAGTAAGCTATTGTATCGCTGATCAAACTGAAGAAAACTACGAAAATAAATACCATAATTCCCATTCCAATGATTGTAAGAAGGCTGGATAAAATTGCCTTACCCATACTGTAATCGTGTATCATCATCATGCCGACCAATATTAAAACACCTGTCCAAATTACGGAAAATACCGATAAAAACCAGTAAATTGCGCCTTCATCAAATGTTACAATCTGACTTAAAATAATCATTATAGTGTTAATAATTATTGACGGAACCAATGCGTAAGCTACAGCCATGTATATATCGACCATCTTGCCTTTGCCGTCCATAAGGGTAGTAAGACCCCAGTTGGCTACAACCCATAACAAAATAGGCAGCAATATACGCAGAAGAACGATTAACGCATTAAAGTTTTCCATGTTAATGCGTACAAACATAAAACTTGTAAGCGTTACGCGCAATATTTCTATAAGTACGGATGCAAAAACAAAAATATGCGCGGCGGCAAGAGAGCCTCTTTTTTCATTGGTTAAATCCCAAAAACCGTCAAAGGGATGGGTGCAAACATACAATGAATATTTCATTGTCTTGCCAAGATGCTGCCACCAGTTTTTATCGGTAATATACTTCATGCGTCTCTAATCTCCTTAACAAGTTTGATAGAGTATTTTATAGCGGCGGGAACCAGAACTATTATAGCAACAATTAAAAGTATTTTCCAAAGATTGTCTTCCATCCATTGTTTGCGGTAAAGCTGGAACGCTTTACCGTAACCTTCGCGGAAGTGTTTTAATTTATAGTATTCCATCGCTTTTTGATATTGCCCCTGGCGTAAAGCAGCGCGCCCTATTCCAATATATGCAAGATCATAATTACCATTCATTTTTAAAACTTCTTCCCATATAAGAGCCGAAGATTCGTAACGACCTGCTCTGTATTCATCCAATGCGTCATTAATTTTTTGTCCGTAAGTAGTCACATCAAAACGTGTTACAGCGGCGAATCTTGAATCCAGCGTATATAAAGCAGTACCCATTCTGTCTATTGCAACAGGTATTTGAAAATATCCTTCTTTATTACCGATGCTTCCAAATGCATATAAAAGATTTCCCTGGAAATCGTACATAAAAATACGTCCGCGGGCACTGTCAAAACATGCGTAAGAATCATTGTCAAAAGCGACAACATCTATAAACCTGGAAGGTCCCGATATTCCGCCTGCATCTCCCCAAACTAAATCACCCACAGGTTTTTTATAACCGTTTCGGATTAATATATCCTGCCCCATGGCATTTAAGCGGCGCACCGGATCTGTTGGAACATCTCCCCATGCAGACATTGTTGCGTTTGTAGCGTAAACAAAACCTTCGTTATCCAAAGCAATATTATTGTATTCTGTAGGAATAAAAAGATTCATTCTTTTCTTTTGTTCCTGTGTGGCGAACAATCTCCAAATATAATCGACAACTTTAAATGAAACCTTGTTCGCTCCCATGTAACCGGTAAAATCGCCGCGGCTGTCAAATTCCATTAAACCTTTATTAACGCCTCTAACCTGTGCGAATATTCTGTTGGCAAAATCTACAACAAGTTTTAAAGGATGAAACTCGACAAAATCATCGATACTTTCATCGTCAGGTCTTGTGATTGTAAATATATGATTCCACTGCCCGTCAAGTTTTAAGATACGCCTATTATTGGTGTCCGCTATATAAATATAATTGTTTCTGCACTGGAAAAGATCCATAGGATATGCAAGATCCGATTCTTCACCGTCTATTAAAACAGAATTTACAACCCTGTTAAGAACATGATCGCCGAACGGCGTAACTTCCAGTACTACGATACGGTTATTGCCCGAATCACATACATATACAAGGTTATCTTTGATAAATAAACCTTGCGGATCACGGAAATGCCCTATGTCAAATGCGGTTCCAAGCAAAAAGGCGGATACACGGTACGCATCGGGGGATATTGCCTGTTCATCCCAATAATCGTAGTTATATGTGTAGTTAGTCGGTTCGGCATACACAACCGCAGAAATAATAAAAATAGCCAAAAATAATAAAATAATTGTTTTTTTCATTCTTTTATCCCCGAACTTGCCATTGTCTGAAGAACGTTACTTTGCGCCAGAATAAAACATATTAAAGGAACAATCATGACGAAAAGCCCTACAGCCGCTCCTACACCCGCGCGTGCAACACCGGTTGTAATAATCTGGGAAAGAGCGTAAGGAAGTGTTTTTAATTCTTCCGAATAAATAAAGTTTGAAGCTCTTGCATTCCATAAAGACTGTACGGAGAAGATCATTACAGTAAGCCAAGCCGGTTTAATCATGGGAAGGACTATCCAGCCGAAAATGCCGAACTCCTTAGCCCCGTCTACTTTGGCAGCCTCCAATAATGTATCCGGTATGGTATCTATAAACTGTTTTAACAAGAAGAATCCCATAGGCATTGCGAACGCAGGAACTATGATAGAAAGATATGTATCTACCCAGCCAAGCTGTGCCATAACAAGGTAGTTTGGAATTGCTGTTACATAACCTGAAAACATAAGAGTAATAATAACGCCGGAGAAAAATACTTTTGCACCCGGGAATTTATATTTGCTTACTACGAACGCTCCCATTGCCGCGACAATGATAAGACCTGCAGTACCTGCAACAGTGACAAACAATGTATTAAAAATGTAACGTGAAAAAGTTACCCAGGATTTACTCATAATGATAAAAAGATCCTGGAAGTTGTTCATTGTAGGACGGCGGACAAAAATATTGGGCGGGAAAAGGAAGATTTCGTTCAGCGGTTTGAACGCATGGTTAATGTTAAAAACAAGAGGGAACGCAAAGAACACGCCGAAAATTGTAAGCAGTGTGATAATAAATGCGTCTCCGCCGTAAGAACGGTTAAGTCTTCTTCCGCCAATCAGTTTTTTTACTTTTTTCATATCAAGTTCCTACCCGCTTTAGCATTTTCTGAATTACAAAGTTACAAACGATCATTGTAAAGAACAGAATAGTGGCGATAGCCGATGCGTAGCCCATTTCAAAACGAAGCGAGCCGTAGTCAATTAGATGGTTTACAACTGTATGGACTGCATAGTCCGTACTTGGGAAACCGGCAAGTACAATGGTAACGTCCGCTACCCCGAACGATTGCGTTATCGCCATAACAGCCCCGAACATTAACATCCCTTTCATGTTAGGAAGCGTTATGTACCACAGTTCCTGCCAGCGGTTTGAAATACCGTCAACAAGACCTGCTTCATATAAAGTTGGATCGATTGTAGAAAGACCTGCGATAAACGCAAGGAAGCCCGCTCCCAAACTCATCCATAAAATGACAACTAACATAACAGGCATCATAAACTTTGGATCGGAAAGCCAAAGAACCGGTTCCGATAAAATACCAATGTTCATTAAAACACCGTTAATGTATCCGTAAGCATCTCCTGAAAAAATAAGCGCCCAAATCATGTAAGCTCCGCCGGAAATTGAAGGAGCGTAAAAAACCAGTGTGACAATAGCGCGGACATAACGGGGAAGTTCGTTAATAAACCAGGCAAACAAGAAAGCCATTATATAACCGATAGGACCTGTTATCGCCGCCATAAGGAATGTGTTTTTCATTGCGATTAAAAATACATCGTCTGCAAGAAGCAGGTTGATGTAGTTACGAAGCCCGATAAATTTCGGCGGCTCTAAAATATTAAAATAGGTAAAACTGTAAAAAATTGATATTACAAGCGGGGCGACAAAGAATAAAAGAAAGACAATAGCATAAGGAGCGAGAAACAAATAACATACACGATTTTTGTATATTTCTCTGGCTCGCCTTTCATCATTATTTTTTACTTTTTCTAAATAACGTCCAAGACTCATTATTCCCCCTATTCCAGACCAAATTCTTTGCGTTTTCTAATCAACTCATCGTTGATAGTAATGGAGTAATCCAGCAATGTTTCTCTTGTATCCTGACCTTCGTTAAGAATTTTGCGCACTGCGTTAACTATGTGTCTTGAAACAAAGTAACCGCCGGGTACTTCAGGTGTTCCGATAGTCCAGGCGCGCTGTTCGTCAAGAACTGCCATCTGCTCTGAACCCCAGGGAAGCTGCCTGAAAGCATTATAATTTGCAGTCGGATAACGCGCTGCAGAACCCATTAAACTTTCCAATTCACGTCCAAACCGAAGCTGGGTTTCCCATCCAATCCACCATCTTAAAAACTCCCAGGCTAACTCAGGATGTTTTGACGATGAGAAGATCATCGATGCTAAAGCGCCTGTCGGTATTGAACGGTCTATAGAACCGTCTTCTTTTTGAAGACCGGGCATTCTTGCAAAACCCCACAAACCGCGAAGCTCGGGTGCGAAAATTTCCAGTGTGTTAAACCATGAATAATCGTTAAACGCAAGCGGCATTTCTCCTGTGCGGAAACGGTTTGTAAAATCGAACATTACAGGAGTTTTATAATGGGTAAAAAACTTTGTATAAAAATCGAAAGCATCGATAGCGATTTCGGTATCCAAAAGCGTTCTGGAGCCTTCTTCGTTATAAAGACGACCGCCTCTTTGGAACAGGTGAGCGAGGAAGTTTGCAAAATCGGGAGCTACAGGGTTAGCTACAGACGGGATACCTACGTTCATGTTATTTTTTTGAATAATCGGCATTATGTTGATAAGATCGTCCCATGTATCGGGAAGCTCTATTTCAAGTTCTTCAAGGATATCTTTACGGTAGTACATTACATGGTAGTACTGGGTTTCAGGAAGACCGTATACACCGCCCTGGAATTCGAACGGAACAATAACACTGTAGTTTAACTCGCTTACAAGTTCGTCAAAACCGGGGAACTTGGAAACATCAACAACAGCTCCGCGGATAGCATAGTTAATAATATCAATATGGGGAACGGTTAAAACCATGTCAGGTCCTGTCCCTGCTACAACCGCGGGCATTACCGCATCAGGAGCAACAAGTTTTAAGTTAACACCAATCCCTGTTAAGTTGGTAAAACTTTCGTCGATCATGGCTTTTAAAATGGTACTTTGATCACGTCCTGAAAGTACCCAAACTTCGATAACGCCGCGAAAAAGCGGGTCTTTTTTATTGAATTTACTACCTATGCTGTCAAAGTCAAAAACAAATGAAGCAAAGAATGATTTAATTTCGTGCCAGGCTGTGATAAAAAAGTGTTCTTTGATCGGCGGTATTACTGCTTCTTCTGCGGTTACTAAAATATAGTCAATATCAAGGCGAGCCAATGATAAAGACAAAAGACTGTCGCCAAGAGAGCTTATATTACCTTTAAAATTTACCAATGTACTTGGAATTTTGTCAGGGCGCTTTCCAAAGTATTCAAGCTGGCGGGCAAGGGTTAGAGCAACAGCGGCTTCGGCACTGCGCTCGCCGGAATAACGGGTTAAATCGTCAACTAATTTATAAAGTATTTTACTTTCCAGAGCCATCGCTTCCATAACTTCCGGGTATACTTCATCGACACGGTAGTCACGGAATACATCAGGTTCCGGTCCTGTTAAAACAAGAATCTTTCTGTAAATGGAGTTCAGGCGGAAAACGCTTTCTTCCATTACGTCAAGCATTTCACCCATTCCGCCAAGGGTTACCTGCATTCGCAATGTATTTATACCCCTTTCAAGCGGAAGAAGAATATCGCCTTGTTCATCGTTTAATGAAATATGTTTCCATTTGTTTGTATAAGAGAATGGAACCGCTGCCATTTCCTGACAGACAACATGCCCGTTGATCATTACAGTACGGTTGGAAACAAAACCCCTATTGTAATTTTGCCTTCCTTTGAATGTAATGCGATACATACCGTTTTCAGGTATATCAATATCCCATTCAATCCACTGACCTGCAATACGCCACGATTCGCCGCCTATCATGTTAAGACGTATTTTATCGACACTTGCAGGGTCGGTAGCTCCTGATGAACGGTCGAATATACCATATAACGATGAATCGCTTCGGCGATCGGCATTTTCACCCTGAATTTTTTGAAAATAGTTTTTGCGGGTATTTGAGTATCTGCCAAGATCAATTCCGGATAGATATTCACGGTAAGTCGGAGTCGTTGTCGGAGCTTTCAAGGTCAAGGAACGAATTGCTAAAGGTTCATTCATACCGACTAAAGCTATTGTATTTTCGCCCTGACGCAAATGGAAAGCGTAAGGTTCTGTTATATAACCTAAAGAATCTTTAAACCAGATAGTTTCCCAGCGGGCTCTTTCAACCTGACGCGGACGAATTTCATTTTCCCGATTATCGTAACGGACGGGACCTGCGTCTCCCCATATACGCGGGAAAGAAAGCCTGTTGGCTCCAAGAAAGGGAGTTTCACCATTTATTAAAAAGGAGCGTTCGATGGGTATTCCGCGTGCTTCCAGCGGAAAATATTCCATTTGAACATAATACATACCCGCTGTTTCTACGTTTACGGTATACTCAACAGTGCTGCGTTCTTCAGTGCGTAAAACAAAAGGAGTATTCTGAAAGTTTTCAAGAACGGAAACACCGTCTGCGAAAGCCCATGAAAACAAGTCGATAGAAATATCGCTGCGGGCGGCAGGAACATGAGCATAGCGTTCCATGTACCTGGAATAGATATTTGTTCTTCCGCTGCCGGCTCCGCTTAAATCATAACCTTCATATTTTTCAGAGAAATCCTTCTCTTCCCATCCTACAATCATTACAACCAGCGCTATTAAAGCACCAGCAACAATTAAACCAATTATTTTACCGCGAAGAGAAATTTTTTCCATAGTATAAGAAAACCCCCAAAAAAATTGATTTTAAAGACTTACCCGCATGAAATAGGTTAAAACAAACCGATTGCGTTATCATAACCCAAAATTCTATAAGATGTCAACAATTTTTAACGAATTTTTAACACTACGGGGTGACTGACACCCATACTGCCTGTAGTGTGGTATCTGTCCGGTACGCTATATATAGCGGTAGCGGGGGTGATTGACACTTTTTTAGGCGCAGTTTAAGGTGACTGACAATTTTTTCTTGACGATAACCAGGAAAAGTATTATTTTATAGGAACAGGATATTTTACTTATGGTTAGTATTAATAAAGATCTGCAAAATATAAACAGAACACTTCAGATACATAATGAAATTGCGGAGAAATTACTGAATGCAATGCAAAAACCGGAAAATAGATTTATTAAGATATTGCAAATAATAGGTCTAAGTGCTGGCGCTCTTGCGATTTTTAATATAATCGAGAATATTATAAAGTGGATCATCGGAGGACTTTAAAATGATTTATCAAATAATTATGTGGACTATTGTCGCAATTCTTGGATTCTCGGTATTTTTCATTGCTAGATATTTAGGAAAACGCTCTTAAAGGGCGTCGATCACTTTTTTCTCTCGCAGAGATCGCATAAGAATTTTTTACCACGAACCAATACGAAAGGTGTCAGGCACTTTAAATTTCTAAAAATGATATTTAATACCAGCCTGTTTCATAATTTCATTCGCAACATGCCGTATATTAATTTTTCCATCAACAGTAAAATTACGATTATTTATTGGACTGTGCCATATATCATGATCTCCCCTGCCATGTCGTACAAAATGACATCCATTTTCTTTTAAAACTTGCCGAACCTTTTTTTCATATTCTGCCATTAAACCATAACCGCCTGAGTTTCCATTTTAAATGCTAAGTAAATGTCGGTTTTTGATAATTTATTTATTTCAAGCATCTCAGGTACTGCCAGTTTTACTCTTTTTATTAACAAATCAAGAGAAAAATCCTCAAGAAGAATGGGAATATCATCGTTTTGAGCATACCACTTTTGTGCTTCGTCATCAAAAGATAATACAATTGTAAATTTATTCATCCAATATATAATATCATAATTTTTTACAGATAGCAAGCAAAGAAGAATTTCTTACCACTAACCAACACGAAAAGTGTCAGTCACCAAAATTGAACCAGAAATAATTTTAACAAATTCTCTGGAAATTCACTTTATTAACATGGTAAAATACAAGAAGCAGGTGAAAACCTTGTTAGATGACCCACTAAATAGATGGCTTACATGGTTTAACAAGGACAGCCCGCCAGAGCTTCTCCAGGAGGTAGTTAGAATGGATTCAGCGATACAGACAGCAGAAGACAGATTGCATCATGTAACCCAATCTGAAGAAGACATGCGTATGTATACCCGATATATGATGGCAGAATGTGATCGTACCAGCCAGCTGAACTTCGCTCGTGATGAAGGTCGAAAAGAGGGCTGCATAACCATCGCCAGAAATCTTTTAGCAAAAGGTTCTACACCAGAATTTGTTCAGGAAATAACAGGGTTAGACCTGGAAACCATACGACAGCTTACGTAGGGTGACAGTCAACAAATCATACAATTTTATAGGTTTTAATGTAGACAATAAACAAAAAATAGGTTTATAACTAAAAATATGGGTATAGAGGAATTATCAAATTATATCATAATTAACAATGAAATTCGCTTCGGGAAACCTTGTATAAAAGGTACTAGAATAACAGTTGGAGATATTCTTCAATGGTTATCGGAAGGAATTTCCATTTCGGAAATATTGGACGATTATCCATTATTAAAAGAAATACATATTAAAGCGGCTTTATCTTTTGCGGCAAGACGTGAAGAAATTATAAAGGTAATAGCAGCAGCATAAATGAAGCTATTACTCGATGCTAATATATCATATAAAAAATGAATACGGATTATTAGAAATTGTGTAAAACTTTTACAGTATCTGTGTACTCCGTGCCTCTGTGCCTCCGCGAGAAAAATTCCAAAAATATTTTAACACGAAATTTCCTGCAAAAAAACCGTGCGAGTTCCACAGCCTCAGTTGTTAATACTTTTAATACTTAAATAATCTGTACAAGCATAGCAGGCTGCGTTTCAAAAAAACTTTGGAGGAATCTGACTACGAGCCCTGCTGGCGCACGGTCTCTACGTCAGAGAATTCCAAAAATGTTTTTCTGCTCCGCTCCTGCCTTGCCTGTACAAAAATATATTTATTAAAAATATTTAAACAGATGGAGATCAAGTAACGCCCCTATGCTGCTAAGCATCCGCTTCGTTGTGTGTGAAATAAATTCCGAGAATTTACTCTCGCAAAAGCGAAAAAAAGAAAAACGTTTAATTTTTTCCATTCTCAGTCATGCAAAACAGCATGTTCACGCCATATATAAGTATGAAAAATCTGTTTTTGCGGATTTAATTTTTATTTTGGCGGAGGCTCTACATGGAAGCTAACAGAAATTTTAAGGACAGCGTTTTTACAACATTATTTAATGATCCTGACATCCTTCGGGAATTGTACTGTGCTCTGGAAGGTATTACACTACCTCCAGACGTACCTGTTTCCATAAACACACTGGAAAATGTGTTGTATTTGGACTTTTACAATGATATTTCTTTTGAAGTAGATGGAAAATTGATAGTACTTATTGAACATCAAAGCACTATTAACCCAAACATGGCTTTGCGTCTTTTATTCTACATAACCCGTGTACTGGAAAAGAAGATTGAAAGCAGAACTTTATACTCCAAAAAACCTGTTTCTATTCCATACCCTGAGTTTTTTGTATTGTATAATGGTAAAGAGCCATTTCCTGACAGTGCTGTTTTTAAACTGTCAGATTTATTTATTAATCCTAAATCAATTGGATTAAATGAAAAATCATATCCCTTATTGGAATTAGAAGTTAAAGTACTTAACATCAACGAAGGAAAGAACATTGAAATCGTAAATCGCTGTAAGAGTCTCGCAGAATACAGTGCTTTTGTAGCCAAGATACATGCTTTATGGAAAGAGTTTGGCAGCCTTGAAAAAGGAATAAAAGAAGCTATAAAATATTGTTCTAAGCATGGTATAATGAACCGGTTTCTTGAGATACATGGCTCGGAGGTTTTGAATATGATATTGGAAGAATGGAATACAGAAGATGCAATCGCTTTTGCTCGTGAAGAAGGATGGGAAGACGGTCGAGAATATGGTCAAGAAAACGAAAAACATACCATCGCCCGAAAAGCTCTAGCAAAAGGCTCTACACCAGAATTTATTCAGGAAATAACAGGACTCGATCTGGAAACCATACGACAGCTTACGTAGGGTGGGCGGTCACCGCAAAAAAACCGTGCGAGTTCCACAGCCTCAGCTGTTAATACTTTTAATACTTAAATAATCTGTACAGGCATAGCAGGCTGCGTTTCAGAAAAACTTTGGAGGAATCTGACTACGAGCCCTGCTGGCGCACGGTCTCTACGTCAGAGAATTCCAAAAATGTTTTTCTGTTCCGCTCCTGCCTTGCCTGTACAAAAATATATTTATTAAAAATATTTAAACAACAGATGGATATCAACCTAAAACTCCCGTGCCTTTGCGCCTCCGCGAGAAACTCTTCTTCGCAAGCAATGTCAGTCACCGCAAAAAAAATCCCGACCGCTAAAGCAGCTGGGATTTAAAAACTTCTCGTTTGTACTAGTTATTCTGAGTGATTGTAAATGCCGAGAAGCGAATAGTGACAGGTCCCTGTACACCAGAGCCTGCTCGTCCGCGAGTACCAGCGCCTTCTGTGAAAACATTAAGTACATTTCTATTTGCTGCTGCGGAAGTTGCTGCTGCGGTTGTAACAAGAGTAAATTCAACGGTGTATGTCTGTCCCGTTCTTAAAAGTCCCATATTAGCGTCATTAGTAGTCCAATAAGGGCTTAATTCCCTCCACCAGCCTGCCGCTTCTGATGGATCAAGAAGAACAAACATTAATTCATCTTCCAGATTACGACTTACAGTAAATGTCGCTTTGATAGTATACGATTGACCAGCGGCGATTTGGCGTCCATTCATAAGATTCCTAGCTGAAATTTGATTTCCATAAGAATTTCCATGTTCAAAACCATCATTCAAAACAAGGTTAAATGCGCCTAAATCTCTTGTTTGCGCAAACAACGCAGGAACCATAAAAAAGCTAAGGATCAATACGACCAATAGTACCTTTTTCATTAAAAAACCTCCAAAAAATATTTTTCGGATAACCGATACTACTATAATACCATTGGTCGCCAAAAATTACAAACTTTTTTTAAGATTTCAGTCACTTTTTTAAGACTTCTCCCGGAGGCGCAGTAAAATTAAGAGGAATTTTTAACCACTTTTTTCCATTCTCAGTCATGCAAAACAGCACTTTTGACCCATATATAAGTACAACCTTTTTTGAAGGTTGCATCACCTTTTTAAGGAGTATTTTATGGAAAAAGAGTTCACACGGAGGCACAGAGACACGGAGGTTTTGAATATGAATGAAAATGAAATTGGTTCAATTATAGTTGATACAGCGATTGATCTTCATAAAAGACTAGGTCCCGGATTACTAGAAAGTGTTTATGAAATAATTTTTACGAAACTACTTGCAAAAAGAGGACTTCTTGTTCAACGGCAAGTTTCAATCCCAATAGAGTTTGATGGAGAATCCTTTGATGAAGGATTTAGGATTGATTTATTTGTACATGGGAAAGTTATAATTGAATTAAAATCTGTAGAGAGAATAACGGGTATTCACAAAAAACAATTATTAACATATTTGAAATTGACTAATACAAAAGTTGGATATTTATTAAATTTTGGAGCAGAAGTAATGAAATATGGGATTTATAGAGTAATAAACGGTATTGTTGAATAGAATTTATCTTATATATTTTCTCTGTGTACTTTGTGCCTCCGTGCCCCCGTGTGAAATTCTTTTGACGGATATTTATGTCCAAAATAACCTCTCGCAGAGGCGCAAAGGCGCAGTTAAGGTGACTGTCGCCTTGTTAATTTTCAATTTCTGCGATACATTATTTTCCTGACCCTAATGAATGGACAGATGATTTTAAAAAAAGGAGGTTTTAATGACGTGTTTTATGTGTAAAGGAACAGTACAAGACGGATTTTCAACTTTTACTGCAGATATGAGCGGCTGTGTTATTATCATAAAAAATGTCCCATCCGGCATTTGCAATCAATGCGGTGAAACCTCATATAATGATGAAGTTGCAAAACAACTTCAACAACTTATTGATAATATCGCAAAAACTAACAGCGCTGAAATTGCGGTTGTTAATTATTCAAAAAAAGCCGCTTAAAAGTGTCCGTCACTTTTTTAAGACTTCTCGCAGAGGCGCTAAGGCGCAGAGAATGGAAATCGGGGTGATAACTCCGCGATCCTTTGCGTTCTTGGCGTCTTTGCGTGAACTCTTCCTTTTTTTAAGACCTCTCACGGAGGCGTCGAACCTTCGGTTCGCGGGGCGCAGAGAAATTTTAATTATTTTTCGTTTTCAATCATGCGCCAGAGCATATCCGCGCCATATATAGGTATGAAAATCTGTTTTTGCGGATTTAATCTTTATTTTGGCGGAGGCTCTACATGGATGCTAACAGAAATTTTAAGGACAGCGTTTTTACAACATTATTTAACGATCCTGACATCCTTCGGGAATTGTACTGCGCTCTGGAAGGTATTACACTACCTCCAGATGTACCTGTTTCCATAAACACACTGGAAAATGTGCTGTATTTGGATTTTTACAATGATATTTCTTTTGAAATAGATGGAAAATTAATAGTACTTATTGAACATCAAAGTACTATTAACCCTAACATGGCTTTACGTCTTTTGTTCTACATAACCAGAGTACTGGAAAAGAAGATTGAAAGCAGAACTTTATATTCCAAAAAACCTGTTTCTATTCCATACCCTGAGTTTTTTGTATTGTATAATGGTAAAGAGCCATTTCCTGACAATGCTGTTTTTAAACTGTCAGATTTATTTGAAAATCCTAAATCAATGGGATTAAACGAAAAATCATATCCCTTATTGGAATTAGAAGTTAAAGTACTAAACATCAACGAAGGAAAGAACAATGAAATCGTAAATCGTTGTAAGAGTCTTGCAGAATATAGTGCTTTTATAGCCAAGATACATACATTCTGGAAAGAGTTTGGCAGTCTTGAAAAAGGAATAAAAGAAGCTATAAAATACTGTTCTAAACATGGTATAATGAACCGGTTTCTTGAGATACATGGCTCGGAGGTTTTGAATATGATATTGGAAGAGTGGAATA